>JAESFT010000084.1_pt1 | contig 146323 bp, 150 predicted proteins | sample 9269451 | NCBI WGS metagenome assembly JAESFT01 (sample SAMN14502557, study PRJNA617106) | algae metagenome | isolation source: Scytonema hyalinum WJT4-NPBG1 and co-occurring heterotrophs from well... | place: USA: Mojave Desert, Joshua Tree National Park, California | collected 2006-05-25 | reverse complement strand
GCGCTCCACGACGCGCTGAAGCCGCTCGGCCTGCGCGCGCCGCTCTGGGGGACCCTCTCCGGCATCAAGGCGACGGTCGGCGGCGGCATGAGCCAGAACGGGCTGTTCTGGGGCGCGGCGCATGGGACGATCGCCGCATCCGCCGTCAAGTTCGACGTCGTGCTGGCCGACGGCTCGATCCTATCGACGGGCAGCGACTTCCTGCGTCCGTTCGGGCCTGACCTGACGGGCCTGTTTGCAGCCGATGCGGGTGCATTCGGCATCAAGGCGCACGTTACCTTGCCGCTGATCCGCGAAGCCGAGGCCTTCGCCTATGGCAGCTTCGCCTTTGACAGGCCGGAGCAGATCTTTGCCGCGATGAGCGAAGTGGCGCGCGCGGGCCTCGCCTCCGAATGCTTCGGCTTTGATCCCTTCCTCCAGGCGCAGCGGATGAAGCGCGACAGCCTCGCCGCCGACGCCAGGCAGCTGGTCGGCATGATGAAGGCGCAGGGCGGCTTCTGGAAAGCGCTGAAGGAAGGCGCCAAGGTCGTCGCCGCCGGCCGCTCGTTTCTCGATGACGCGCCTTTGTCCGCTCACCTGATCGCCGAGGGACGGTCCCAAGCGGAAGCTGACGAGGCCATGCGGCGGATCGAGCGCATCGCCGCGGCGCAGGGTGGCCGCGCCGTCGAGAACACCATCCCCAAGGTGCTTCGCGCCAACCCCTTCCCTCACGTCAATTCCATGCTTGGGCCGGAGGGCGAGCGCTGGGTGCCGGTGCATGGCATCGTCCGCCACAGCCGCGCGGTCGAAACCGTGACCAGGATCACCGCGCTCTACGATGACCATGCGGCGAAAATGGAGCGGCTGGGCGTCGGCGCCGGCTATATGTTCCTGACCGTCGGCCGCACCGGCTTTTTGATCGAGCCCGTCTTCTACTTCCCCGATGGTTGGGGCGAACTTCACCGCCGCTCCGTCGAACCGGCGCATCTCGCGCGCCTGCGCGAAAGCCCTGCCAATGCCGAGGCGCGCGCGCTGGTCGATAGACTTCGCCAGGGTGTGATCGACATCTTCGGCGCGTTGGATGGCGTTCACTTTCAGATCGGCCGCACTTATCCGCTCAAGGAGCGCAGCGATCCGGCGGGTTGGCGCGTGCTGGAGGCGGCGAAGCGGGCGTTGGACCCGAATGGCCGCATGAACCCGGGAGTGCTGGGGTTGTGAGTGCAGCCTCAAACACGCCGTTCGGCCCGAGCTTGTCGAAGGCCTGCTGTTCTTCGTTCGCACCACGGGAAAGAACAGGGCTTCGACAAGCTCAGCCCGAACGGAGTGGGGGATGATGCAACGTGATCATAGAACGCCGACAGGCCCTTGCCGGCCTTATTGCCACCAGCCTGCCATGGCCGCTGGAGGCGGCGCGCTTGACTGATCCCAAGGCCTATGCGGCGGTTGCCTTGCAGCTTGCAGCCCGCTCCGTCGAGCGCGCGCCGGACCGCGCCGCCGCCCGCGCGCAGATGCTGAAGATGATCGAGGAAGTGGGCGTCAAGCTACGCTCCTCGGCGATCTTCATTCAGCAATATGGCGGCAGTCCGGTGAAACTCGCCGTGCTGCCCGAATATCTGCTGACCTCCTATCCCGGCCGCATCTCGATTGCGGAATTCGCGGCCAAGGCGGCGCTGGAGGTGGACGGGCCTGAATATGATGCGTTCGGCAAGATCGCCGCCGCGCAGAAGCTGTTCATCGCCGGCAACGCCTATGAAGTCGATAAGCACTTCCCCGGCCTCTACTTCCAGACCAGCTTCGTCGTGTCGCCCTCGGGCGAGGTGGTTCTGCGCTACCGTCGCTTGAACTCGATGTTCGCGCCGACGCCGCACGATGTCTTGAGCAAGTATCTCGACATTTACGGCCTGGACGGCGTCTTCCCCGTCGCCCGTACGGAGATCGGCAACCTCGCTGCCATCGCTTCCGAAGAAATCGTCTATCCGGAGATCGCGCGCGCTCATGCCTTGCGCGGCGCGGAGATCTTTCTGCACAGTTCGTCCGAGATCGGCAGCCCGACCGACACCCACAAGGCGATCGCCAAACGGGCCCGGGCGTTCGAGAATCTCGCTTACGTCATCTCGGCGAATACCGCCGGTATCGAAGGCACGACCATGCCGCTCGCGTCCGCCGACGGCAATTCGATGGTCGTCGATTGGAAGGGCAATGTGCTCGCCGAAAGCAATGCGGGCGAAACCTTCACCGCCTTTGCCGATATCGACTTGGCGGGCCTCCGCGCCGCGCGGCGCAAGCCCGGTATGACCAACTATCTCGCTCGCCAGCGCACTGCCTTGTTCGCCGCAGCCTACGGAGCGGCCAAGGGCCAGGCGGCGGACGGGCTGATCGACGGCAATCAGGTTCGTATCCCGGACCGCGACTATTTCCTACGCGTTCAGGAACAGACGATCGAACGCCTCGCCAAGGATGGCCTGATATGAAGCACGACGTTCCGCCGCCCTATAGCGCCGTCACCCGCCACGCCGTCTTTCCGGAACCCAGCCATGACGAGAAGGCGCGGTTCAACTTCCTGGCGAACTTCAACAAGTATCTGTCGGGCAGCATCGGGCAGGGCAACAAGCTCGCTTACGACACGCGCGTGCTGCCGGCCTTCCGCGCCGAACATGGCCGCGACCCGCAGGACCGGTTCGAGATCCGCCACGCGATGAACAAGGATCCGTGGCACCGCTTCTGGTCCGCCTGCAAGCGCAACTCCATGGAGATGCGTCAGCAGAACGGACGCTCGATGGTGCTGCGCCAGCTGGACGAGCTCGACGCCAAGTCGCGGCAGTTCAACGAGGGGCGCGACACGCTGCAGCTCGACCCGGCGATCGAGCAGCCACGCTATCAGACAGCGGTCGACATTCACTGCATGCCCGGCGGCTATCATGGCGAGGAGCGGCCGGGCGACGTGTCTGCGGGCGCGAATTATGATTGCGGCATCTTCGCGACCACCGCTGGCGGGCTCGGCGCGTTGTCGGACGGCGGCGGCCAAGCGCTGGTCGAATGGGCCCGGCGCGAGCGGCCGGGCTGGACGCCTAGGCGCATTCTCGATGTCGGCTGCACTGTCGGCCACAATGCGGTGCCGCTCGCCCTCGGCTTTCCTGAAACCGAGGTGATCGCGATCGACACGGCGGCGGCAGTGCTTCGCTACGGCCATGCCCGCGCCCAGGCGCTCGGCGCGCGCAACATCACTTTCCTTCAGGCAAATGCCGAGGATCTGAGCCGCTGGCCGGACGGGCATTTCGACTGGGTGCAGACGACGATGTTCCTGCACGAACTTTCCGGAAAGGCGCTGCCGAAAGTGCTAAAGGAACTGACCCGCGTGCTCGCACCGGGCGGGCTGATCCTGCACCTGGAGCAGCCGCAATACTCCGGCGACATGCCGCTCTACGAACAGTTCATCCGCGACTGGGACGCGTTCAACAACAACGAGCCTTTCTGGTCGGCGATGCACGCGCTCGACCTGAAGCAGCAGATGGTCGATGCCGGCATTCCGAAGGAAGCGCTGTTCGTCACCGGCGTGAAGGCAGTGGTGGACCGGGAAGTCTTTCCCGAACAGGCGAACGACGCGCAGGAGGACCATGGCCGCGCAGCGGTCTGGAATGCCTACGGCGCGTGGAAGCCGCGGCAATGAAGCGCGAGCTTCCTTGCCGCGCCCCGGCGCCGGCCGGGGCCCAGCGGACTGGCGCAGATGGATCCCGGCCTGCGCCGGGGAACGGGAAATGACCGACGACATCGACTGGATCGCGCGGGCAGGCGCCAAAGCGAAGGGCAAGCGGCCGCAATATTTCGACGATCCGGCCATGGACCGGACCCTGTCGATTCTGCTGGCAATCGTGGGCGAACTGTCCGTGCTGCGCGAGCGGCTCGATACGGTCGAGCGGCTTCTCGAGGCCAAAGGCAGCATCAGCCGCGCCGATATCGAAGCCTATGAGCCGGACCGCGAGGCCGCCTATCAGCGGGGTCTTGCCACCAAGGAATATATAGCCCGGGTGATGCGCGGCGTGCAGCAGGACATGGAGGCAATGGCCCAGGCCGAGCCGCCGGTCGAGCAGTTGAGCCGACAGCTGAGGGACAGCTGATATCTCGTCACGCCCGCGAAAGCGGGAACCCAGCAAAGCAGGCAGAAGACGTCCGGGTCCCCGCTTTCGCGGGGATGACGAAGTGATTCAACGTTCGATCTGCTCCACCTGAGCGGGGTCGAACGCGGCACGATAGGAGTGGTCGCCGACCTTGCCGACCATGTCTTCGCGGACCGGCACTTCGGCCTGCACGGTCACCAGATAGTCGCCCGCCGCTGGGTTCAGCCGCATCGGCTTGATCTTCTCCTGATATTCGCGCGAGTTCCAGAAGGCGCGGGCATTGGCGAGACAGGGGAAGCGCACCACGATGGTGCTGTAGTTGGCCGGCGGCGTTCCCTCGAACACCTCCAGCGGCCGCCCGGCAGCGACATAATAGCCTCCCAGCTTCTTGTAGAGACCACTGTCCGCGATTGCCTTGCCATAGGCGAGCATTCGCGCGCGGTCATGCGTCGGTCCGGACACGATCATCAACACGGGCTTGTTGTCGCACGCCAGGGGCGCGGCTGCGGCTGCAAGGATCAGGCTCAGCATGGCGGTCTCACTTAAGTATCTGGTTCATTTCGATGAGCGTGCCATCGGGGTCGAAGAAGTTGCAGCCGCGCACGCGGATTGGCGGCCCGCCGTTGCGGCCGGGATATTGCTGCAGCCGCGGTGGCGCAGTGACGGTCACGTTCGGCACCTTGGCGGCGGCGGCGCAGCGGCCGTCGACGTCGTCCGTGTTCATGACAATGACATGGCCGCCAAAAGTCATGCGCTTCGGATAGTCCTCCGGCCCTTCCAGCGGCGGGTCGACCCACTGCATCAGCCCGACCCAGCCGATCCACGGATCGTTGCCGTTCAGCAGCACCAGCCGCGCCTTGGCGCCCGGCCTGCCCGCCGGCAACGCGACGCCCGACGTCTCCACCACGGCATCGTAATTGACCTTCAGGCCGACCACGTCGCGATAGACCTGGAGCGAGTTCTCGATGTCGCGGACGATGATGGTCACGCGGCGCACATCGGTCGGCACGCGCTCTTTCGGCCTCTCAACGCCCGGCGAAGCGGCAGTCTGCAGGGCCAAGGCAAGAATTAGGCTCATCCGATTCTCCATTCATCGCAGAGCGTTCGCTTCCATGGCTTGCCGTCCCGAAACCATTGCCAGGTGCGGGCGCGCGTCCGGCGATCGGGCGCGAGGTTGATCATCTCGACATAGTAGGCGCCGGGCACATCGCGGCGCTCCAGCCGCAGCATCAGCACGCCGCCGTCGGTCTCCCAACCGACGCCATGGAAGCGGTCGGTGTCCCAACGCAGCAGTCCGTCCGACCAACGGCAGCCGAAGCGGTACTCGGCGGTGCGTCCGTCAGTCCAGCTCAGCCGGTTGTGCTGGATGTAATGGTCGTCGCCGTCGTCCGGGAACTCGCAGCTTGTCCAGGTGCGGTGCTCGTCGAGCGACGTGCCGTTCGCGTCGATATGGCGATAGACGCCGTCCCAGATCCCTTCGTGCGCGACGATGGTTGGCATGACTGTGCGCAGCGGGTTCATGCATCCTCCGCGAAGGCGGCAAGGTTCATCGGCGGACCATTTTGGCGGATCAGCGCCTGGGTCCTGAAGAAGCGGGTCAGTCCCTGATCGCCGGTGCGTGAGGGCCCCAGGCCGGACGATTTGAAACCGCTCTTCTCGGCGTCCCACACCATCGACGTGAGCGCGCCATCGTTGATCGACACTGCTCCTGCCTCCAGATGCGCGCCGACCGCCTCCGCTTCCGCGGCGCTGCCGGCGAGGACCGCGGCGGACAGCCCGAAGGCGCTGTCATTGGCTTGTGCGATCGCCTCCTCGACATCGTCGAAGATCACCACCGGAACCACCGGGCCGAACGTCTCTTCCCGCATGATCGCCATGTCGGAGGTGACGTCGATAATGACGGTGGGACGCAGATAGAGGCCGCCGCCGAGCCGCTCGACTGTGCCGCCGGTCAGCACGCGCGCGCCCCGGCTCCGAGCGTCATCGATCTGCGCCTGCACCGTCTCCGCCTGGCGCGCGAAGATGAAGGGCCCGATCTCGCCCTCGCGGATTTTCGGGTGATTGAGCCGGCAGGCGCGCGCCTCATGCACCAGCGCATCGATGAACGGCTGCGCAATGGCCCGCGCGACATAGACGCGTTCGATCGACTGGCACGCCTGGCCGCTGGCGACGACGCTTGCCCGCAGCGCCGTCCTGGCGGCCTGCACCGGATCGGCTGAGGCGAGCACGATCATCGGGTCCTTGCCGCCCAGCTCTAGATTGGCGGGAATGAAGGCGCGCGCCGCCGCTTCGGCGACCTTGCGGCCCGTCGCTACCGAACCGGTGAAGCAGACATAATCGACATTGGCGATCAGCGCTTGGCCCGTCTCAGGCCCGCCGAGCACGAAGGCGAGCACCCGCTCCAGCTCCGGCACCGCGGCGATCGTTTCCTTGAGCGGCTCGAGGAAGCGGGGCGTCACTTCCGACGGTTTCACCACCGCGGCGCAGCCCGCCATCAGCGCCGGGATCAGGTCGATGGTCGAGAGCACGACAGGGAAGTTCCACGGCGCGATGGCGCCGAACAGCGGATAAGGCAGGTGCCGGGTGCTGATCGACACGCCGGGAAAGGCGCTCGGCCGATCCTTTGCGTCTAGCGCTGCGATGATCTCGGGCCCGCGATCGGCCCAGCGGCGGATGCTGCGGGGCAGGCCTTCGACCTCGATCCGGGCGATCCTGAGCCGGCCGGTATCCACGCTCAGCGGCGCAACGATGTCCTCTGTGCGCGCTTCGATTGCGTCGGCCCATCTGCGGAGCACGTCCGCGCGGCCCGATGCGCCGAGCGCCTGCCATTTAGGCTGTGCCTTTCGCAGGCGTTTCGCTTCGGCTGCGACCTGCTCCGCACTTGCAGGCTGGATCGAATAGTCGATCTCGCCCGAGCGGGGATTGCGGACCGGGATCATTGCTGCGCCGCCCAAGTCTGGACGATCGCGTCTCCGCTCGCAAACCAGGCTTCGTCACGGACGGTCAAGCGCTTGAGCAGCGCCTCCACAGCGCCAATCCGGTACGGCAGCCCCATGATGTAGGGCGTCAAATGGATCGGGAGCATGCGACCGCCGAACCTCTGCGCTTCCGCCGCCAGCCAATCGAAGGCGTCCTCCATCTGCTGGGCCCAGCTGTCCGCCGACTGCTGCTGAGTTGCGATGATCTGCCGGTCGCTAAGCTCCTGATTCAGCGGCAAGCTCGTCAGGCCGTTCGCTAAGCGGTAAGGCAGCTCGTCATTCACCCAGTCGCAACAATAAGTGAAGCCGGCCTCCTTCAGCAGGTCGAGCGTGTTCCAGCTTTGCGAGCGCGCGATCGAGAGCCAGCCTTTCGGCCGCACGCCGATGGCGTGCCAGGCGCCCAGGGTGCGCCGGATCAGCGCCTGCTCTTCCTCGCGCGGCAGCCCGGACGCGATGGTGCCGTTCATGTCGGTCGAATGGGCGACGATCTCATGACCGGCATCGAGGATGTCGCGAACCAGTTCGGGATAGCGTTCCGCGATCACGGCATTGGCGGCGACCGACACCCTGATGCCCGTCGCGGCGAAGGCGTCGAGCAGCCGGTAGATGCCGATGCGCGTGCCGTAATCCCGCGCCGTGTAATGGCGGTAATCGGGATAGGCAGTCTGCATATGCCCCGGCGCCCGGAACGGTGTGTCGGAGGGAGTCAGCGGGAAATGTTCGAGGCTGACACACAGCCAGACGGCAACGCTCTTGCCCTCCGGCCAGCGCACGGGCGGCCGGTCGAAGATGGAGGACCAGGCGTAAAGCTCGTGATCATAGCCGTACCGCCGCCTGGGATATTCGAGATAGGAGGAGTCGAGGCTCACATCTGCTCCAGATAGGCGTCAGCAATCTGTGCCGCGGTCGTGATCCACGCCCGGCCATCGGCGGCGATATGCTCCAGCACCCGCTCGAACGGACCGATCCGATGCGGCTGGCCGATAAGATAGGCGTGAAGCGGAATGCACATGACGGTGCCGGAGCGCTCCCCTTCCGCCGCGAGCCGTTCGAAGTGGCGGATCAGCGCGTCGGCATAGTCGCGCGGCGACATGTTGTAGACGAAGAAACCGTAATGGTCGTTCACCTCCAGGCTATAGGGCATGGAGATGATCCGGCCGGAACGGGTGCGGATCGGTGTCGGCTGATCGTCGTGATAAAGGTCGCAGGTATAGGTCAGGCCATATTCGGCGATCAGGTCCAGCGTGCGCTCGGTATGAGTCAGCGCGGGCGCGAGCCAGCCCCGGATAGTCTGTCCCGTTGCTGCGCGGACCGTTTCGATCGAGTCCTCGATAATCGCCCGTTCCTGCGCCTCGTCCATCCCATAGGCGTAGCGCGTGTTGTAGATGCCGTGGCTGAAGAACTCCCAGCCGCGCGCGTTCGCGTCGGCGACGACTTCCGGGTGATGCTGGCACAGCGCCACCGACAGGGACACCGAACCTGGAAAGCCGTGCCGCGTCATCGCCTCAGCCATGCGCCAGTGCGAGACGCGGTTGCTATGGTCCCGATGCGCATAGCCTACCACGTCCGGGTGGGGCCTGGTCCAGCTCTTGCGGTGCGGGTTCGCCGGCGGGTCTATCTCGTAATATTCGAGGTTGGGCGCGACCCAGACGGCGACCGTCTTGCTGCCGGGCCAAGTAAGCTTCGGCCGATCGCGGTAAGGGGAGAAGTCGTAGAGCTGCGGGTCAGCCTCCATCTGGCTGCGCCTCCAGCCAGTCGATCACCGTCTGGACCGGCTCCACATCGGCATATTTGAGCTGCAGGTCGGTCAGATTGGCGAAGTGATAGCTTTCATGCTTGTCGGCGCAGGTCTCGATAGGAACGATGGTGCGATAGCCGTGGCTGAGCGCGTCCACCGCGGTCGCACGGACGCAGCCCGACGTGCTGCCGCCGGTCACCACGACCGTATCGACGCCATGAAACACCAGGTAACTTGCTAGCGGCGTCTCAAAAAAGGCGGACGGCATGCGCTTGGTGAACCGAAGGTCGCCCCCGTCGATCTCGCAGCGCGGATCAAAGGCGTGCCGTTCGGAACCATATTTGATGTTCTGCAGCGAATCGGGCGTGTCCGTGCGCGTGCCCCACACGCCTGCATCGTGCGCATTTTCCATATAGGCGACGCGGCTCCAGACCACGGGCATTGCTTTGGCGCGGCACAGACGAGCAAGCTGGTTCACCCACTCGATCTGGCGCGGATCAGTCTCATAAGCGGTCGCGAACCTGTCGATGCGCGTATAAGCCTGCTGGAAATCGACATTCACCAGCGCCATTTTTCGACCGAATCCGAACTTCTTGCGCGCCGGATTAGACATTACTTCTTCGAAAACCTGTCGAGCCGTCCGCCCGTCCGAAACCATGCGCGTGCCGACAATCGTCATGGCCGCAGCTTGCCAAAGCAAGTTAGGGCTTGTCGAGAGGAATTTGTCCGGACAAATTGCGCGCGTGAGGATCAGCCGCCATTTCGTCTCCGTCGAGGGCCGCCGTGTGCATTATCGCCGCGCCGGCTATGGCCCGGCCGTCCTGCTGGTGCATCAGTCGCCGCGATCTTCGGCGGAGTTCCTGCCGCTGATCGCGCGCTGGGCTGAGCATTTTACTGTCATCGCTCCCGACACGCCGGGCTTCGGCCAGTCCGAGCCGCTGCCCGGCGAGCCGGAGATCGGCGACTTCGGCGCGGCGTTGCTCGCTTTGCTCGATACCCTCAGGATCGAGCGGACCGGCGCCTATGGCTTTCATTCCGGCGGCATCATCCTCGCCAATGCCTTTGCCCAAGCGCCGCAGCGGTTCAGCGCGCTTGGCATCGGCGGCTACGCGATCTGGACGGAAGCCGAGCGCGCGGCATTCGGTCACGCTTATCTGCCGCCCTTCCGCCCCTCCGCTTATGGCGAGCATCTGACATGGCTGTGGAACCGGATCCTCGAACAGAGCTGGTTCTTCCCATGGTTCGACACTCGGCCGGAAACGCGGCTGTCGGTCGCCCACGACGATCCGGCGAAGGTGGACGCGGTCGTCTGCCACATGCTGGACGCCGGCGACGCATATCGCGCCGGCTATGGCGCGGTCCTGCGGGCTCCCCGCGACATTCCGCCGGCCGTCGCGGTCACGCCGCCGGTGCTGATCACCGCCTATGACGGCGACCCCCTGCAGCCGCATATCGACCGGCTCGGCGCGATGCCGGCCGGCTGGTCGGCGCGGAAGGTCGGCACGCCGGCCGAGCAGCAGGCAGCGACACTCGCATTTCTGCAGGCTCACCCGGCGCCCGATGCGCCGGCTCCGATCGAGGCAGCGGACCAAGGCTTTGTCTGGGTCGAAGGCATGCAACTTCACTGGCGCGGTCGCGGATCGATGCTCCATGTGCATGCGCCCGGCCGCTCGACAGAAACCCTGAACGGAAAGAGCGGTTTGGGAATAGATCTGCCCGGACATGGACTGTCTGACGAGTGGAACGGCGCGGACTGGAACACGCTGATCGAGACCGCGCGACGTGAGCTTGGCGCGCAAGAGGTGGTCCGCGATTCCGCTCCGGCGGGCGAGCCGGACAAGCTGTTCCCCGATCTCTCGCCCGACCGATTTGGGACGTATCTGACCCGCGCCTGGCAGATCGTGCGCGCGCGTCACCTTTTTGCGCCCTGGTACGAGGCGCGGGCGGCGAACGCCCTTCCCTTCGACCCGTCCGCACTTGCGCCGGAGCGGTTGGCGGTCGAGCATCGCGAACTCCTCCGCGCCAGCGCCGCGCGCGATTACATGATCAGCATGGGAGAGGCCTGATGGGAATACGAGATGACATGCCGCTGCTCGCCCGCCACGAAGGCGTTTGGGACGGGACCTACACTTATTACAACGCCGCGGGTGAGAAGGTAGACGAGCATAAGTCTCGTTTGTTCTGCCGTTTTCCGGACAGCGGCCACCCCTATCACCAGACCAACCATTACACCTGGCCTGACGGCCGCACCGATGTCCGCGATTTTCCCGCCACCTATCGGGACAAGCGCGTCTGGTGGGACAATGAGCTGATCCAAGGCTCGGCCTGGGAAGTTGACCAGGACGATCACAACCGATCCGTCATGCTTTATTGGCAGCGCACCGGCGATCCGGGGCTCTACCTTTACGAGATGATCCAAATTTCCGATGACGGCCAGAGCCGCTGCCGCACCTGGCACTGGATCCGCAACGGCCAGCTGGAAACGCGCACGGCTATCCAGGAGAAGCTGGTGACCCGGGACTGGCGGAGCATGGAGGATCAGGCTGGCTGAAAGGCGCACCCTCTTTGCCAAAATCTGGGACTCGCACCGGATCGCTGCGCTGAACGGTGATGTGGATCTGATCGCGATCGACCGCATCTTCCTGCACGAGCGAACCGGCGCGGCGGCGCTGAACAGCCTGGCTGCCGCCCATCGCCCAATCGTCGATCCGGCGCGCGTGTTCGCGGTGATGGACCATATCGTCGACACTCGCCCCGGCCGCGGCGACAGAACGTTGATGCCCGGCGGCCAAGGCTTCATCAGCGAAACGCGCGCCGCCGCCGACGCCGCCGGCATCACCCTGTTCGACGTGAACGATCCAGATCAGGGCATCACCCACGTGATCTCGCCCGAACTCGGCATTGTGCTGCCCGGCTGCACGCTGATCGCGCCCGACAGCCACACCTGCACGCAAGGGGCATTCGGCGCGCTTGCCTGGGGCATCGGCTCGTCCGAAGCGGAGCATGCGATGGCGACCGGCACACTCAGGGTCGCTCGTCCGAATACAATGCGCGTCACCTACACCGGGCGGTTGGCACGAGGGGTGACTGCCAAGGACATGATCTTGACGCTGCTCGCCCAACATGGCGCCGGCGGCGGAGCGGGCCATGCGGTGGAGTTTGCGGGAGAGGCGGTGCAGGCGCTCGACATGGAGGGGCGGATGACGCTCTGCAACATGGCGACCGAGTTCGCCGCCTTCACCGGCATCATCGCGCCCGACGAGACCACGTTCGCTTATCTGCGGGGCCGCCGCTACGCGCCCGACCCGCTACCCGACTGGTCCGATTTTCAGACAGACCAGGGCGCGACTTTCGATTGCGAGATCGAGATCGACGCAGGCGCGATCGAGCCGATGGTCAGCTGGGGCACGTCGCCCGGGCACAGCATCGGGATCGGCGGCACCGTTCCTGAACAAGCGGACGGCAAAGTGCTCAGCTATATCGGCCTCGAACCCGGCCAGAGGATCGCGGGCGTGCCGATCGACGTGGCGTTCATCGGCAGTTGCACCAACAGCCGCCTCTCCGACCTTCGCCGCGCGGCGGCGATCCTGAAGGGGCGGCGCAAGGCCGACCACGTGCATGCGCTCGTCGTGCCCGGCTCCTCGGCGGTGAAACGGGCGGCGGAGGCGGAAGGGCTCGACCACGTCTTCGCCGAAGCAGGGTTTGAGTGGCGCGAAAGCGGCTGCTCCTTGTGCTTCTATGCCGGCGGGGAAAGCTTTCGACCCGGCTCGCGCGTGGTCTCGTCGACCAACCGCAATTTCGAAGGGCGCCAGGGCCCCGGCATCCGGACCCACATCGCCAGCCCGGAACTTGTCGCGGCAAGCGCGGTGGCGGGCCGTATCGCCGATCCGCGGGATTTTGCATGACGCCGTTCGTCACCCTGACCTCCGTCGCCGCGCCGCTGATCCGCGACAATATCGACACGGATTCGATCATTCCGTCGCGCGAGATGAAGTCGACCGGCAGGGCCGGCTTGGCCGACGGGCTGTTTGCGCCCTGGCGCTATACCGACGCTGCCGCGCGCGCTCAGCACCCCGAGTTCGTGCTCAACCGCCCCGAGTTCGCTGGCGCGCAAATCCTACTGACGGGCAAGAATTTCGGCTGCGGCTCCAGCCGGGAACATGCCGTCTGGGCGCTCCTCGAATATGGGATCAGATGTATCGTCGCGGAGAGCTTCGCTCCGATCTTCTACAACAACTGCGTCCGCAACGGGCTGTTGCCGGTGGTACTCGGGAACGAGGAAATTGCCGCGATGGCCGGGCGGACCGTGCATGTCGATCTGGCGGAAAGGACGATCGACGGACACGCATTCGAGATTGGTGTGGAGGCGCAGACCATGCTGCTAAAAGGCCTCGACGCCATCGACCTCACGCTCGAATTCTGTGACGCTATCGCCGACTGGCAGGCTGCCGATCGCGTAATGCGGCCGTGGATCTATCTGGAGAAGCGGGCATGACCTTCATCCTCATCTCCGAAGTCGGCCCGCGTGACGGTCTGCAGAGCATCGACCGGGTGATGCCGCTTGAGGCGAAAAAGGCGTGGATAAGGGCCGAGGCGGAAGCGGGGGTGCGTGAGATTGAGGTCGGATCGTTCGTGCCGCCGAGCCTGTTGCCGCAAATGGCGGACACCGCCGAGCTGGTCGCCTTTGCGCGGACGCTGCCGGGCCTGAACGTCGTCGCGCTGGTGCCGAACGCCAAGGGTGCCGAGCGGGCCGTCGTCGCTGGGGTGCACGGCATGTCCATTCCTTTTTCGATGTCGGAGACGCACAGCCAGCGGAACGTCCGCAAGACGCATGCGCAGATGATCGACGAAATCCGCGCCATCGCCACGATCGCGGACGGCGCTGGCGTGCACTTTGCCGTGGGCCTTTCGACCGCGTTCGGCTGCACCATCGAAGGGGCCGTGCCTGAGGATCAGGTCGTGCGGCTTGCCGAAGCGAGCGTCGAAGCGGGCGCCAAGGAACTGAGCCTCTCGGACACGACCGGATATGCGGACCCTGCGCAGGTGAGGCGGCTGGTGCGCAAGGTGCGGAGCGCGGTCGGCGACCGGCTCACCACGCTTCACCTTCACAATACGCGGGGGCTGGGCCTCGCCAATGCACTGGCCGGATTGGAGGAAGGCATCACCACCTTGGACGCCTCGCTCGGTGGCTTGGGCGGCTGCCCCTATGCGCCGGGCGCATCCGGAAACATCGTCACGGAGGATCTCGCCTTCATGCTACACGCCATGGGCTACGAAACCGGTATCGACTTGGAGCGGCTGATAAAGGTGCGCGCAATCCTGGCCAAAGCTCTTCCCGGCGAGCCGCTTTACGGTTTCACACCGGACGCCGGCCTGCCAATGGGCTTGGAACAAAGGTCTGCGGCATGAGCGCGGCGCCCCTCGCGGGCCTGAAGGTGGTCGAGTTCACGCACATGGTGATGGGCCCTGCGGCGGGCGCAGTACTGGCGGCGCTGGGCGCGGAGGTGACGCGGGTCGAGCCCGAAGGAGGCGACCATACCCGCAACCTGATCGGCTCGGGCGCCGGCTATTTCCCGATGTACAATCGGCACAAGGACAGCGTCTTTCTCAACCTGAAGAGCGCGGAAGGACTAGCCGAAGCGAAACGCCTCGTGTGCGCGGCGGACATCCTGATTGAGAACTTTCGTCCCGGCGCGCTAGACCGGCTCGGCCTCGACTATGAGACGCTCGCGGCAGCAAACCCGGGGCTCATCTATTGCACGCTGAAAGGCTTTCTGCCGGGTCCTTACGAGAACCGCACGGCGCTCGATGAGGTGGCGCAGATGATGGGCGGGCTGGCCTATATGACCGGTCCGCCCGGACGTCCGTTGCGAGCGGGCACCAGTGTGATCGACGCAACCGGTGGCATGTTCGGCGTAATCGGCATTCTCGCGGCGCTGGAGGAGCGTCATCGCACCGGGCGCGGCCAGAAGATTCAGGCCGCCCTTTTTGAAACCACCGTTTGGCTGGTCGGCCAGCACATGGCGCAGAAGGCGGTCACGGGCCAGGCCGCGCAGCCCATGCCTGCTCGCATCTCCGCCTGGGCGATCTACGACGTGTTCGAGACCCGCGACGAACCAGTTTTCGTCGGAGTCGTGACAGATGCGCTATGGGAGAAATTCTGCGCTCTGTTCGGTCTCGATGAGTTATGGGCAGACGAAAGCCTCCGCAAGAACAACGAGAGAGTCCAAGCGAGGAACCGCATCCTGCCGACTATCCGCGCGATGTTCGGCGAGATGACGCGCGCCGAAATCATGCAACGGCTTGAAGGTTCCGGTCTTCCCTTCGCACCGATCAGCCGGCCGGAGGATCTTTTCGAGGATCCTCATCTCCTTGCGTCCGGCGCCTTGCACCGAACCATTCTACCCGATGGGAATGAGACCTTTCTGCCTGGCCTCCCGCTCACTCTTGATGGCAAGCGGCCGGGGGGTGAATTCGTGTTCGATCGATTGGGTGAACGCGGCATGGCCGAGGTCGATAAGGCGCAAGGTGGAGCCTAGCTATTCGGGGCTGATCGAAACTAATCCCTTGTTGCTCCGGATGTTCGTGCGGGTCTGGCCGCTCGGCCGCATTCGAACATGATTCGAAGGTCATCGCCCAGTGCTGCAGCGACAGTCTTCAGCACTTCCTACCAAACCTCAGGCATCAAAAAGATGAAGGATTGTCTCACCGCGATCGTGATAAGGGGCGACGCAGTCGATCGAACAGAGATTTCGCGCTTCTGGTTGCCAAGATCCAGCAGGCGCCGGCTTGAACGGGCTTCCAACGAGGTTTCTGCAGCTCATACCAGCGGCGAGCGACCGTTTCAAATAGGTGATCGTGCTTGGCGCTGTTCGCCAGGCGCTCCCCTTTTGCGCTCCCAGCCGGGGTCGCGCCCTTCCTTCAGCAGACGCTTGGCGCTGTCACGCGCCTCGAGAGCGGCCGCGAGGCCGATCTCCAGTTAGGAGCCGAACACCAGCATGCGCTCCCTGCGTTCGAAGTGGTACTTCAAGCGCGAGGAGCGTTGCCAGACTTACGTAACGGACAGGTACAGCCCCCGTCCGCAACCGTCTGGTCCTTGGCAGCGGCTTAGTCTTCCTGAACGCCGCATAGGTCAGCATACCCCCGAGACTCCCGCTCCGATACCCCCGGAAGACCCCCGAGCATGATCCGGTTTGTACTGGATCGGGCTGGACGCGGCTTGGACGGCGTAGAGCCAGAATATCGAGGATTTCCGGATAGCCTAAGATTGCACCGGCTTGTCAGGTGGCGGAGCGGGAGGGATTCGAACCCTCGATACGGTTTTGCCGTATACTCACTTTCCAGGCGAGCGCCTTCGACCACTCGGCCACCGCTCCGCATGCCTGCTGAAGCGCTGCCCCTATCCTGTGGTTCCGGCCGGGGCAATGCTTGTCGCGCGACCGATTGCGGCTGACGGCGCCTAGTGGCGCGGCTAGGGAGTGGCGATGACCGTGTCGACACCGCTCTTTACCCTCAATCCTTCGCTCGACGCCGCCGACCTCGCGGCGCGCTTCGCCGAGCAGAAACGGTTGCAGATCCGCGACCTGCTGACGCAGCAATCGGCCGAACAACTGACCAGAACTCTGATGGAGCGCGCGCCCTGGGGCCTATCGTGGCAGGCGAAGGACGATGGCCCGCACAAGCTGCGCAAGGAAGATGTCGCCCGCCTCGGGCAGCAGGAAATGCAGACCATTTTCGGTAAGCTGAACCAGGCGATGCGGGAGGGGCATTTCGCCTTTGTTTACGGCCAATATCAGATGTACGACGCGCTGAAGGATGGCTGGTCGGGCGGCTCTCCGCTCGACGACGTGATCCGCGCGATGAACGCGCCGCCCTTTCTCGACCTGATCCGAGAAGTGACAGGCCTTCCCCAGATCACGTGGTGCGACGCCCAGGCCACCCATTTCGGCCCGGGCCAGTTTCTTTCGTTCCACCAGGACATCAACGAAGCACAGGATTGGCTCGTCGCTTATGTGCTGAACCTGTGTCCGGGCATATGGCGGCCGGATTGGGGCGGCTATCTGAACTTCTTCGACAAGGAAGGCGACATCGTCGCGGGCTATCGACCCCGCTTCAATGCGCTCAACATCTTCCGCGTGCCGCAGGATCACCATGTCTCCTATGTGCCGAACTTCGCGACTCCCAACCGGCTTGCGATTACCGGCTGGTTTCGGGGAACTGCGAGGGCTTGACGGCTAGGCCTCTGTTCTGCCGGCTCGCTCCGTGCGATGCGTGGCGCCATGCTGACGACACTTCTCTTACTGCAAGCGGCTGCTCACTCACCTGCGGTTACGCCAAAATCGCCCGGCGAGATCGTTGCCGCCGCTCCTGACGCGGCTTGGCGCGACATTTCGCCGTTGGACTTGCTGGTGCTGGAATTGGTCAACGGTGCGCGCGTGACGATGCGGCTGGCGCCAGACTGGGCGCCAGTTCACGTCGCCAATATTCGCGCGCTGGCGAAGGCCCGCTGGTGGGACGGGACCAGCGTCAATCGCGTGCAAGACAATTATGTCGTGCAATGGGGCGATGCGACCGAGAAGAAGCCGCTGCCCCAGGGGGTCGTCGCGCCGCCGCCCGCCGAATATTGGCGCGGCTTGGGCTCGGTTTGGATGCGCGCCCTTCCCTATCGCGATGCCTATGCCACCAAGGTTGGCCATAGCGGCGGTTGGCCGGTCGCGAGCGACGGCAAGTCCGCCTGGCTGGTCCATTGCTATGGCATGCTGGGCGTCGGTCGGGGTCTCGCGCCTGACACGGGCAGCGGCGCCGAACTCTATACCGTCACCGGCCATGCGCCGCGTCATCTCGACCGCAATATCGCCACGGTCGGCCGGGTGCTCGAAGGCATCGAAGCGCTGACGTCGCTGCCACGCGGCACCGGCAATCTCGGCTTCTACGAGAAGGCGGAGCAGCGTGTGCCGATCCGCTCCATTCGCCTCGGCACCGAAGTGACCGATGTGCCGCGCTGGCAATATCTTGACGAGACCAGCGCGGCCTTCGCCGCCTATGCCGATGCGCGCGCCAATCGGAGAGACGCGTTCTTCAACATTCCCGCAGGCGGCGTCGATATCTGCAACGTACCAGTGCCGGTCCGCCGCAAGCCCTAGCCGAGAAGACTGACCTTGCCGCCGGCATGGCGTTCGAGGCGGCCGGCGAGTTCCAGTTCGAGCAGGGCGCTCTGCACCACCGGGCTTGGGAGGCCCGAGAGGCGGATCACTTCGTCGACCTGCACCGGTGTGGGACCGAGCAGGTCTATGACCGCGCGCAGCTCGGTCTCGGAAACGTCTTCAAAGGCTGGCTCGAACCGGTCCACCGGCTGCGCGACGGCGCGCGCATCGATCGGGCGGATCTGTTCCAGCACGTCGGCGGCGTTCTGAATCAGCGTCGCGCCTTCGCGGATCAGGAGGTTGCAGCCTTGCGCGCGCGGGTCCAGCGGCGAGCCGGGCACCGCCATCACCTCCCGGCCAAGCTCGGCGGCAATCCGCGCGGTGATCAGCGAACCGGACTTGGGCGCCGCCTCCACTACGACAGTACCGAGCGACAGGCCTGCGATGATCCGGTTGCGTGACGGGAAGTGCCGGGCGAGCGGATCGGTGCCGGGCGGCTGTTCGGCGACCAGCAGCTCGTCGGTCGCGATCTTCTCCTGCAGCTCGGCATTTTCAGGCGGATAGCTGACGTCGATCCCGCTCGCGATCACGCCGATGGTACGATTGCCGAGTGCCCCGACATGGGCGGCCGTATCGATGCCGCGGGCGAGGCCGGAAACCACGACCGCACCTTCGGTCGCAAGTTCGCGCGCCAGACCGCGAGCGAAGCGGCAGGCGGCGGCGGAGGCGTTGCGGGCGCCGACGATCGCGATGGCTTGCCGCGACAGCAGCGACAGGTCGCCACGCACGATCAGCATCGGCGGCGCGCTTTCGGTCGCCCGCAGCAACGCTGGATAGGCGGGCTCGTCGACGAAGAGCGGCCGCGCGCCCAGCCGCTCTATGGTGCGCAGTTCCTGCTCCACCTGGCGCGGATCGGCGAGACGAACGTCGCGTCGCCCACCGCGCGCTGCCAGCATCGGCAAGGCTTCGAGCGCCGCTTCCGCCGTGCCGAAGCGGGCGAGCAGCTGGCGATAGCTGACCGGCCCGATATTGGGCGTGCGCAACAGCCGAAGCTTGGCCGCGTGCCGATCCGGTTCCCGGTCAGCCACGGGAGCGGCCGACCTTCGGCTCCGTGCCCGCGCGAAGGCGGACGAGATTCTCGCGGTGCTTCCAGAAGACGATGAGGGCGAGCGCGAGGAAGAGGATTCCGACCTGGGTCTTGCCGAAAAGAAAGGCAGTGACTGGAGCCGTGGCTGCAGCGGCCAAGCCGCCCACCGACGAAAAGCGAGTCGCTGCGAGCATGCCGATCCAGACGGCGAGGTAGATGAGGCCGATCGCCCAAGCGAAGCCGAAGGCTATGCCGCCGAAGGTCGCGACGCCCTTGCCGCCGCGGAAACGAAGCCACACCGGATAGCAATGACCGAAAAAGGCGCCGGCACCGCCGAGCAGGTCTCCGCCCGGCGCCAGTTCCTGCCCGATCCATACCGCCGCCGCGCCCTTGAGCGCGTCGAGCAGCAGGGTCGCGACGGCGAGGCCCTTGCGGCCCGTGCGCAGCACATTGGTCGCGCCGATATTGCCGGAACCGATCGCGCGCAGGTCGCCGGCGCCTGCGAAGCGGGTCAGGATCAGCCCGAACGGGATAGACCCGAGCAGATAGCCGAGCGCCAGCGCCAGCGCAGGCATTTCCCAAAGCACGTCGACGGTCTGCGCCCCCATGGTTCCTGCATAACCATGGTTCCGGTGCTGACAAAGCCCAATCGGCATCGATATGGACTGGCCATGACCGACACCCGACCCCTGCTCTTTTTCGACTCCGGCGTGGGTGGGTTGTCGGTGCTCGAGGCCACCCGTCGCCTGCTGCCGAATGCGCCGATCGTCTATGCGGCCGACAGCGCCGGCTACCCTTACGGCACCAAGTCGGAAGCCGAGATCGCGGCGCGCGTGCCGGCGCTGCTCGGCCGGCTGGTCGAACGCTATCGGCCGCGGCTGGTGGTGATCGCCTGCAACACGGCGTCGACTATCGCGCTTGCCCAGGTCCGCAGCGCGCTCGACCTGCCCGTGGTGGGCACTGTGCCCGCGATCAAGCCGGCCGCGGCCGTGTCGAAAACTCGCGTCATCGGCGTGCTTGGCACGGAAGCGACGATCCGCCAGCCCTATGTCGACCGGCTGGCGGCCGAGTTCGCCGGCGACTGCCTGGTGCTCCGCCATGGCTCGGCCGAGTTGGTCGATCTGGCGGAGGCAAAGCTGCGCGGCGAGGTCACTGATCCGGCGGCCTATGCGCGCATATTGCGCGGCCTCACCGATCAGCCCGGCGGCGACCGGCTCGATACCGTCGTGCTCGCTTGCACCCATTTCCGCCTGGTGGAGCCGGAACTGAGCGCAGCCGGGCCTTTCTCCTATGTCGACGGGGCGGAAGGGATTGCCCGCCGAATCGCGTTCCTGACCAAGGAGCAGGACTGGCCGAAAGCGCCGGAACCCGGCACGGCAGTCTTCACCCGCCTCGACGAGCGGGTTCAGGCGCTTGCCCCCGCTCTCGCCGCTTTCGGCCTGAAACGGATCGTCGAGCTTTAGACCGGCAGCATCGCCCGGCTCATCAGCTTTGACAGGGCCGGCCAAGCGGCACCTCCTTTGATCCGGTGTCAGCTCGCTCACCGGGACTGCCAGAGCGGATCAAGTAAATAGCGCCAGGCGCGAAAATGCGCCATGCAGTCGCGCAGAACAGAAACGGCTGGGTTGCACTTACAGGGGAGTTGAAAATGAAAGCTTTCATTCTGTTACCATTAGCGGCTGTTCTTGCCACGGCGCCTGTAGCAGGTGCCACGATCCAGGGGTTGTTCAACACAGGCACCGACGCCAACAATGTGGCGCTGGTCGGCGGCAACGGCACGGTCGACCCGCATTATTCGATCCTGTCGTCGACTTCACCGGGGTTTGCAGGCCAACAGGCTGTCACCTTCAACTGCTGCTATGTCGCCGACGACGCGAACTCGCGCTGGATTTCTCTTTCAGGCAATGGCGGCCCGGGCAGCAACGAGACCTTCTATCGGCTGAGCTTTACGCTCAGCGGGCTGAACCCGAACACGGCCGTGATCACCGGCCGCGGCGGCAGCGACAATGCCGGGCGCATCTTCCTGAACGGCGTTGACACCGGGATCGACATAAACGGCTTCTCGAGCCTGGTGTCCTTCACCATCAACTCGGGCTTCGTCGCGGGCGTCAACAATCTCGACTTCCGCATTCAGGATTTCGGTGCGCCAACCGCGTTCCGGATCGATGACCTGCAGGGCACCGCCGACGTCGTCAATGCGGTTCCGGAGCCTGCCACCTGGGCGATGATGATCGGCGGCTTCGCAATGGCCGGCGCCGCCTCGCGGCGTCAGCGGAAGGCTGCGATCGCCTAAGCCTTATTGCGAGTTGTTCTCACTGGCTTGCCCGTCCGCAGGAAGGTAAACGGCCCCTAGCGGACGGGCAGCTTTTGAGCACGGGCTTTGGACTATAATCGCATCTTCACCCAGGCGATCGATCGGCTGCATGCCGAGGGTCGGTATCGGGTGTTCATCGACATTTTGCGCAACAAAGGCATGTTCCCGAACGCGCGCTGCTTTGCCGGGCATAATGGTCCGAAGCCGATCACCGTCTGGTGCTCGAACGACTATCTCGCCATGGGCCAGCACCCCAAGGTCATCGCGGCGATGGAGGAAGCGCTGCACGATGTCGGCGCCGGCTCCGGCGGCACGCGCAACATCGGCGGCAACACCCATTATCATGTCGATCTGGAGGCGGAGCTTGCCGACCTGCACGGCAAGGAAGCGGCTTTGCTGTTCACCTCCGGCTATGTGTCGAACGAAGCGACGCTGTCGACGCTCGCCAAGATCCTGCCGGGCTGCGTGATCTTTTCGGACGAACTCAACCACGCCTCGATGATCGCCGGCATCCGCAACTCAGGCTGCGAGAAGCGGGTGTGGCGGCACAATGACGTAGCGCATCTGGAAGAACTGCTCGCCGCCGAGGACCCGGAGACGCCGAAGCTGATCGCGTTCGAGAGCGTCTATTCGATGGACGGCGACGTGGCGCCGATCGCGGCGATCTGCGACCTGGCGGACAAGTACGGCGCGCTCACCTATCTCGACGAAGTCCATGCGGTCGGCATGTACGGCGCCCGCGGCGGCGGCATTTCGGAGCGGGACGAGGTTGCCGACCGGCTGACCATCATCGAAGGCACGCTGGGGAAAGCGTTCGGCGTGATGGGCGGCTATATCGCCGCCGACCAGGTGATCGTGGACGTGATCCGCTCCTATGCACCGGGCTTCATCTTCACGACCAGCCTGTCGCCGGTGCTGGTCGCGGGCGTCCTCGCCAGCGTTAGGCACCTGAAGGCGAGTTCCGTCGAGCGCGAGGGCCAGCAGGCGGCCGCCGCGACGCTGAAGCGCATGTTCTCGGACGCGGGGCTGCCGGTCATGCCGTCGACGACGCACATCGTGCCGCTGATGATCGGCGATCCGGTCAAGGCCAAGCGGATCAGCGACATTCTGCTCGCCGAATACGGCGTGTACGTGCAGCCGATCAATTATCCGACCGTGCCCCGTGGCACCGAGCGCCTGCGCTTTACGCCCGGCCCCAGCCATACGGCGGAGATGATGGCGGAACTGACGGACGCGCTGGTCGAGATCTTCGGCCGGCTGGAGCTGCGTCGGGCTGCGTGAAGCTCTTCTCGTCATCCCCGCGGAAGCGGGAACCCAGCTCTTCTACGACTCCGGTGCCATCTGGGTTCCCGCTTTCGCGGGAATGACGGAGGAGTGAGTTCGTGAACAACACTGAACTCGCCCTGCTCTTACTCGCCGCCCTGGGCGCGGGCGCGGTGAATGCGTTGGCGGGGGGCGGATCAATCCTGACCTTCCCAGCACTAATCGCTGCAGGCCTTCCGCCGCTCTCCGCCAACGTCACCAACACCGTTGCCCTTTTCCCCGGCTATGTCGGCGGCGTGATCGGGCAGGCGCGCGACTTGAAGGTTCAGGGCGGCCGGCTGCTCCTGCTCATCCCCGCGGCCCTGATCGGCGGACTGGCCGGTGGGCTCCTCATCCTGGCGAGCAGCGAGAGGCAGTTTGAGGCGCTCGTTCCTTGGCTGCTGCTCGGGGGTTGCGGCTTGCTGGCGGTTCAGGACAGACTTCGTGCCCTGCTGCAACGCCGGTCCGGCGTGCTGGGGCTTGGCTGGGCGGTCATCCCGGTGCTGCTGGCGGCCGTTTATGGCGGCTATTTCGGGGCGGGTCTGAGCGTGATTTTTCTCGCCGTACTCGGGCTCACTATCGACGACAGCCTTACCCGCCTGAACGGGTTGAAGCAGGCACTGGCGCTGGGCGCCAACCTCTCCGCTGCCGCGCTTTTCCTTGCTTCCGACAAACTGGTGTGGAGTGCTGCGGCGGTGATGGCGGCTGGAGCAATGATCGGCGGTGCTGCGGGCGGGCGGCTGGCAAGCGTGATCAGTCCCAAGTCCCTGCGCGCTATCGTCATCGTGATCGGCCTTGGCGTCGCCCTGCTCTTCCTGATCGGCTAGGCCTGCCCGGCGCTGGCGCTCAGCAGCCGCGGGTCCACGCCCGCGCTCTTGAACGCGTCGGCCCAACGCTGTTCGACCGGCGTGTCGAACAGCAGCGCCTCGGTTGCCTGCGTCGTGAACCAGCCATGGCGCGTCATCTCCTCGTCAAGCTGCCCCTCACCCCAACCGGCATAGCCGAGCGCGACCAGCCAGCGGCTCGGCCCCCTGCCTTCGGCAATCGCGCGCAGCACGTCGACCGTGTTGGTGAGCGCGAACCGGCCATCGACTTCCATCGTGTCCTGCCCGCCCCAGTCGAGCGAATGCAGCACGAACCCCCGCTGCGGCTCCACCGGCCCGCCAAGATGAACCGGCGCGTCGGGCGCGTTACCGACCGGGATCTCGAACTGTTCGAGCAAGGTATGCAGGCCGAGCCGGGGCGCGAGCCGGCCGATGCCGATCCCCAGCGCGCCGCGCTCGTCATGCATGCAGACGGCGATCACGGCATGCTCGAAGCGCGGATCGCCGATGCCCGGCATGGCGAGCAGCAGCTGTCCCGTGAGGAATGGCACATCCATTTCAAACCTATAGGCGCGGCGGCCACAAAGCCCAATGCCTTGACGCCTTCGTCCGGCGCGGACACGAGGCATGCCGACGCCCGACTCAGGGCCTTTCGGAGGAAACAGACGATGACCATCCAGGTTGGCGAGCGGCTGCCCAGCGTGACCTTCATCAAGGCGACCGAGAACGGCCCCGACGCGATCCAGTCGGACGAATATTTTCGCGGCCGCAAGGTGGCGCTTTTCTCCGTGCCCGGCGCCTTCACGCCGACCTGCTCGGCGCGGCATCTGCCCGGGTTCGTCGAGAAGATCGACGAGTTCAGGGCGCGCGGCGTAGACGAAGTAGCTTGCACCGCCGTCAACGACGCCTTCGTCATGGCGGCTTGGGCGAAGCATTCGGGCGCCGAGGGTAAGGTCACCATGCTGTCCGACGGCAATGGTCATTTCGTGAAGGCCATCGGGCTCGACATGGACTCGAGCAAGTTCGGCATGGGCACGCGCGGCCAGCGTTTCTCAATGATCGTCGACGATGGCGTGGTGAAGGAGCTGAATGTCGAACAGCCGGGCGAATTCAACGTGAGCTCGGCCGAGCATATGCTGTCGCAGCTCGGCTGAGCGGAACGCGAACGCGCTTCGGTCGGTTGTTACGCCCGCACATTCTGATGGAGGTTAGTATGGCGAACAATCAGGACAACAAGACCAACGAGAGCAACGAGTCGCTGGCCGAGCGCGCCACCGCACTCTTCCAGGGCGGTCTAGACGCCGTGAAGAACAATCCGGGCACCGCCGCCGCCGTGCTGGGCAGCGTCGCCGCTGCAGCCGCCGCCTATGTCAACCGCGACAAGGTGATGGAGACGGCCGGCAACCTGCGCGACAAGGTGACCGGTTCGGCCAAGACCGAAGAAAACGCCTGACTTGTCGATGTCATGGCGGGCCGTTAACGGCCTGCCATGACAGACAAAAAGATCGAACAAAGCTCGGGCGCGCTGATCGAGGAACTCGCGCGCCACTATGACGAGGCCGTCGCGGCGCTCCAATCCGCCATCTCGGCCTTCGTGGTCGATGGCACCAGGCCCGACCGCAAGGAACGCCGCGACGGGCTGTTCTGCTACCCCGAGCTGCGCGTTCGCTATCGCGGCGGCGGGCCAACCCCTGCCCCCTTGCGCTCCTTCGGCCGGCTGGTCGCACCGGGCACCTATGCGACGACGGTTACCCGACCGCGCATCTTCGCCGAATATCTGGCCGAGCAGCTTGACTTGCTGATCGAAGGCTATGGCGTGACTGTCGAGGTGACGCGCAGCCGCCAGGAAATCCCCTTTCCCTATGTCTTGGATCCCGGTCACGATCTGACGCTGGAAGGCGTGTCCCCGGCCGAACTGGCGCGCTGGTTTCCGGCAACGGAGCTCGCCCATATCGGCGATGAGATCGCGGACGGAATTCCCGCTGCCGATGGCGAACTGCCCAGGCCTTTGGCGCTGTTCGATGGGCTGCGTACCGACTTCTCGCTTGCCCGCCTGCGCCACTACACGGGTACGCCGCCCGAGCATGTGCAGCGCTATGTGCTGTTCACCAACTATCACCGCTATGTCGACGAGTTCGTCCAGTGGGCGGCGGCCACGCTGAGCGAGGACGAGCGCTTCACCGCTCTCTCAGGCCCCGGCGGATTGTTCATGACGCCGGATACCGTCGACCCCGATAAGGCGGTCGCCGACTTCGCCTGGCGCCGGCACCAGATGCCGGCCTGGCATCTGATGGCGCCCGACCGCACTGGCATCAGCCTGGTCAATATCGGAGTCGGCCCTTCCAATGCGAAAACGATCACCGACCACCTGGCCGTGCTCCGGCCCGAAGCCTGGCTGATGATCGGTCACTGCGGCGGCCTGCGCCCCAGCCAGCGGATCGGCGACTATGTGCTGGCTCACGCCTATCTGCGCGACGACCATGTGCTCGACGATGTGCTGCCGCCGGAAATCCCCGTGCCGGCTATCGCCGAAGTGCAGCAAGCGCTGCAGCGTGCCGCCGAGACCGTCTCGGGCGAGAGCGCGGAGGTGCTGAAACGACGCCTGCGCACCGGCACGATCGTCACCACCGACGACCGCAACTGGGAGTTGCGCTACTCGCAATCCGCGCTGCGCTTCTCGCTCTCCCGCGCGGTGGGCGTGGACATGGAGTCGGCGACGATCGCTGCCCAAGGCTACCGCTTCCGCGTGCCGTATGGCACTTTGCTCTGCGTGTCGGACAAGCCGCTGCACGGCGAGCTGAAGCTGCCGGGCCAGGCCAATCGCTTCTACGAACGCGCGATCAACGAACATATGCGGATCGGCATCGAGGCATGCGCCGAACTGCGCCGCGAAGGACCCAAGCTCCACAGCCGCAAGCTCCGCGCGTTCAACGAGCCGCCGTTCCGCTGACGGAGAAGAACCGCTCGTGAGGCGTTCCCCGGCCACACAGCCGGAGGAGTATCTATGCCTGGCCGATTGAAGCCGATTGCCGAACAGACGATCGTTATCACGGGGGCATCGAGCGGGATCGGGCTTGCCGCCGCCCGCCGTGCCGCCGAAGCGGGCGCGCGGGTCGTCCTGGTCGCGCGGAACAAGCAGGCGCTCGAGGAAGCTGCCGAGCAGATCAGACTGCGCGGCGGCCGGGCGGCGGCGCTGGACATCGACATCGCGGGCCCCGGTGCGGCCGCGAAAATCGGCGCGTTTTGTCAGGACAGGTTCGGCCCGTTCGACACCTGGGTCAATGATGCGGCGGTGGCGCTCTATGGCCGGCTCGAGGAAACGACGATGGATGAGCATCGCCGCATCTTCGACGTCGGCTATTTCGGCCTGGTCGAGGCGTCGCTCTATGCGGCCGAACAGCTGAAGCAGCGCGGCGGCGCGCTGATCAACATCGGCTCGGTCTTGTCCGAGCGGGCGATGATCTATCAGGGCGTCTATTCGGCGATGAAGCACGCGGTGCGCGGCTTCACCGACGCGCTTCGTATGGAGTTGGAGGAGGCGGGTGCGCCGGTCTCCGTCACCCTCATCAAGCCGAACGGCATTGACACGCCTTATCCGGAGCATGCCCGCAACAAGCTGGGTGAGCCCGCGCGCATCCCGCCGATCGTCTATGATCCGGAACTGGTCGCGCGCGCGATCCTGTTTGCGGCAGAGAACCGCAAGCGCGAGCTGACGGTCGGCGGCGGCGGCTATCTGGTCAGCAAGATGGGCAATCTCGCGCCCGGCATGACCGACAAGGTGATGGAGATGATCGGTTTCGGCTCGCAGACCACGGATAAGCCGCCGCGCTCCGGCACCAACGACAACCTCTTCAAGCCCCGCCGCGATGGCGACACCCACTCGAATCGGGAGATGTATGTGAGAAAGCAGAGCCTGGCGCTCGAAGCGCAAATGCGGCCCTGGGCGGCCGCCGCGATCCTGGGCGGCGTCGCCGCGTCCCTGTTCACCCTAGCGCGTCGCCGCCGGGGGAGCGGGGTGGAGCAGGACACCGGCTTGGCCGCGCACCAGACAGACGGCACCGACTCCAGCGCCCAAATGGAAGCGATGATCGCCGACGAGCAAATGGTGCCGGAACGGCTGCCCTGAAGCGATGAAACGCTCGTCCCGAGCGAAGTCGAGGGGCGTAGTCCGGAGCTCGCGCCCTTCGACTACGCACTTCGTGCTCCGCTCAGGACGAGCGGGTCACAGGCCGATCACCAACCGCACTTCTGGCCCTTGTTCTGCGCCTTGAGCCAGGTCATCAGCGGACGGAAATAAGCGACCATCGCGTCGCCTGACATCTCGCGGCTGCCGGTGAAGGCCTGGAGTGCGTCTGGCCATGGCTTGGACGAGCCCATCTCCAGCATCGCGTTCAGCCGCTGGCCGACTTGCTTGTTACCGTAGAAGGAACAGCGGTGGAGCGGCCCTTTCCAGCCGGCCTGCTTGCACGCGGCTTCATAGAACTGGAACTGCAGCAGCCGTGCAAGGAAGTAGCGGGTGTAGGGCGTGTTGCCGGGCACGTGATATTTGGCGCCCGGATCGAAGCTCGCCTCGGTGCGCGCGACCGGCGGCGTGATCCCCTGATATTGCAGCCGCAGGTCGGTCCAGGCCTTGTTGTAGTTGGCAGGCTGGATCTGGCCTGAGAACACACCCCAGCGCCATTTGTCGACGAGCAGCCCGAACGGCAGAAACGCGACCTTGTCCATCGCCTGGCGGAGCAGCAGGCCGATGTCCTTGTCGGAGCTCGGCACCTGGGCCCGGTCGAGCAGTCCGATCTGTACCAGATAATCGGGCGTGATCGACAGGGCGACCGTATCGCCCACCGCCTCGTGAAAGCCGTCATTGGCGCCGTTCAGATACAGATAGGGCTGCTTGTTATAGGCCCGCTGATAGTAATTGTGGCCGAGTTCGTGGTGGATGGTGGTGAAGTCGTCGGCATTGACCTTGATGCACATCTTGATGCGCAGGTCTTCCTTATTGTCCACGTCCCAGGCCGAGGCGTGGCAGACCACTTCGCGGTCGGCCGGCTTCACGAACATGGAGCGCTGCCAGAAGCTTTCGGGCAGCGGTGCGAAACCGAGTGAGGAGAAGAAGCCCTCACCCGTCTTTACCATCTTAAGCGGATCGTAACCCTTGGTCTTGAGCAGTGCCTCGACGTCGTAGCCGAGATCGCCGGCGCCTGCCGGCGCGACCACATCATAGATATTGCCCCATTCCTGCGCCCACATATTGCCGAGCAGGTCGGCGCGGATTGGCCCGGTCTTCGCTTGGACCGCGTCGCCATATTTCTGGTTGAGCTTGGTGCGCGTGTAGCAGTGGAGCTCGTCGTAGAGCGGCTTGACCTGTGCCCAGAGCTTGTCGGTCAGCGCTGCGAACTCCTGGGGCGACATGTCGTACTGCGAGCGCCACATCGCGCCGACGTCGGGATAGCCGAGCTCCTTCGCACCCTGGTTCGCGATCGCGACCATGCGCTGGTAATCGGTGCGCATCGGCTTGCCGACATTTTCGTGCCAGCTGACCCACATCTCCTTGAGCTCGGCGGGATCGCGGCTGTCGCCCATCGCGGCCTCGATGTCGCTGCCGCTGATCGGCTGCCCCTTACGCGTGCCCTTGCCCTTGCCGTAGGTCGAGTTCAGCCGCGTCGCGATCTCATTAAGCTCGGTTGCGGCGCCCGGCGTGGTCGGCGCCGGCAGCACCAGCCCGCCCCGCAGAATGTCGAGCTTGCGCTTGGTGTCGTAGGACAGGCCCGGCACATTCTGGAACTGCGCCGCCTGCTTGGCGAACTTGACCGACATTTCGGTGCCGACAGCGCCGTATTTGGCCGAAAGCGCGTCGGTGTCATCAGTGATATAGGTGTTGTTGATCCAGCCGACGCGCGCGGACTCCACGCCGAACTCGGCCAGCTCCTTCTCGGCCTTGGCGACGAACGCGTCCGCATCCGCCTTGCTGGGCGCTGCCGCATTCTGCGCGACCGCCGCGCCGCCGGCCAGCGCCGCCGTCATGGCAAGTGCCGAAATCATGGTCCTTTTCATAGCCATCCTCTTTCATTCTCTCTCGTCATTGCGAGGAGCGAAGCGACGAAGCAATCCAGAAGTCGAGGCCCCGAACCTCGATTGCTTCGCTCCGCTCGCAATGACGGCCAGTGATTAGCGAGCGAGCCACTTTGCAAGCGCGTCGCCCAACTCAGGCTTGAGGACCGCGCTCATATGCCCGCCCGGCACGAGCACCAGTTTTCCTTGGGGCAGCGCCTCCGCCAGAGCGGCGGCGGAGCCATTGTCGTCATCCTCCTCGCCGCACAGCACCAGCACCGGCAGGTCGAGCGAATGGATCACCTCTTCCGGCGTGTCGGTGAAGCTGTTGAGGATGTTGAGCAGGGCGACGGCGTCGCCCTTGGTCGATTTGAGGAAGGCCTGAACGTTATAGCCTTCGCTGCCTGGCTGAAAGCTGCCGAGATTGGTCAGCACATGGCGGAAATGGCCGGCGCGGCGGGAGGTCTGGGTCAGCCCTTCCAGGCCCATGCCGGACAAGATCGCGCGTGTGGGCGCCGCGCCTCGCGCCAGCATGCGGGAGACGGTGCGCGCGCCGAGCGAGTAGCCGCCGAGATCATAGTCGTTCAGGCCCAGATGCTCGATCAGCGCGAAGACGTCCGTGGTCAGCACGTCGGGCGTGTAGAAATCCGGATCGTGCGGCTTGTCGCTCGCGCCGTGACCCCGCAGGTCCGGCATGATCACGCGGAAGCCGGCTTTCGCCACTTTCGCCGCGTGGCCGAAGCGGATCCAGTTCATGTCCGCGGAGGAGATATAGCCGTGGATCAGCACCACCGGCCTCCCCTCGCCCAACTCATGCCAGGCGAGCCGCACGCCGTCGGGCGCAGTAAAGAAGTGAGTGGTGGGCTTCATCCCGCCTCCCTATCCGTTCGCTTCGAGCGAAGTCGAGAAGCGATCCGCCCTATAGCGGCAGGGCCGCCCCCGCCTTCGCCCACCTATCCACCAGCGGCTGATATTCGTCGCTGCGCATCCGCTTCAGCTCCGAGGTGTCGAGCCAGGCTTCATGCATGCTCTCGGCGCCGAAATGGCTGGTCGGGCGGAAACGGCCAGGCTCATCGAAACTGCCAAGCGTCAGGTCCATTTTTGGGCTGTCCGGATAGCGGAAGCCGAGCGGCGTGCCGCACTGCGCGCAAAAGGGCCGCTCGGCGATCGGCGAGCTACGATACCAGTCGGGCTCCGCGCCCAGCCAGCGAAGCTCCGCCTGCGCAACATTCTTGAACGCCGCCGCAAGCCCGCCGGTCGCCTTCTGGCACATGCGGCAATGACAGAGATAAGCCTCGTCATTGTCTATGCCGACTTCATAGCGCACCCGGCCGCACTGGCAGCCGCCGGTCACTCGCTCCATGCTCATGCATCCTCTCTCGTCATCCCCGCGAAAGCGGGGACCCAGAACCTAGCTTGGTTCCTGCTTTCGCGGGAATGACGAATTTGTGGAGGCTAACCGCTCACCAGTTGGACGTGGATCAGCCGTCCGCCTTCCTCGCGTCCGAGGAGGATTTTGGCGCCGTCGGTCAGCTTGATGTTCTTGCCGATCGGCACGTCCTGATTCGCGCTAGCATCGTACATGGTCGGCATATTCTCGTTCACCAGATACCAGTCGCCCTGGTGTTTCTGGAAATAGCCGGCCCGCTTGCGATGCTCCGGCTTCAGATGCTCATTGGGGAAATGCAGCCGGTTGACGTGCCAAGGAAAGAGCGACTGGCCATCCCACACCATCAGCCGGTGATTGTCGGCGCGGAAGTCGGTGCCGCCGCGGCTCGAATAGAAGTTCAGCACCGGGAGCTGACCTTTATAGGCGGTGCCGCAATAAGGGCATTTCGGTCGCGTGGTATTGTCGAACACATACCAGCCCATGTCGCATTTGGCGGAGCAGGGCTGAACCATGTCGATGGTGCGGACGAGCGCCGTTTCCCAATCCGCCGCCGTCGGCCGCGCAGCCGGATTGTGCAGCCCGTCTATGAAGGCGCGGCGGAAGAGCTCGGCAAGCAAGGGACCGGCGATCGTGTAGGGCATTTTCGCCGGATCGCCCCAGGGGAGCTGAGCGGGCTTCAGATCGGCGGCCTTGACCCGGTTGCTGGCATCGGTCGGATGCTCGACGAACAGCACCTTGGAGCCCATTGTCAGCTCCTCGTCCCTGGTTGCATCCATGTCATGGACCTTCCCGCCGCGTAATGGGTGGCGGTAGAACAGATACATGTAGATCAGGACGGCCAGCGCGTGCCGGTCGGTGGCGGTGGACGGCAGCTTTCGGTTGGGATCGGTCTTCGGCAGATGCTGGGTGGCGATCACTTCGGGCGCGATGAAGTCGGGTGTGCCGACCACGTCGGGCGGATATTTGCCTGGCACCACCAGCCCGTCGATGTCGATGATGCACGCCTTGCCAGTCAGCGGATCGACCAGCACGTTCTTGTATGAAAGGTCGGAGTGGGCAAGCCCCGCTGCGTGCAAGCGCCGGACGCTGCGGCTGATCGACAGCGCCACCTGCAGATAGCTGAGCCAGGTCCCCTTCTCTTCCGCCGCGAGATACTTGGCCCGGTTGGAGGCGGACGCGAACCACTTGCCCTCCTTCTCCTTGCCCCTGATGCCGAGCACATCGCCCTGCACTGAGCCGTGCTTGAAGAAGAAGCCTTGGCCGTAAACCGGCGCGACGACGCCGGTCTTCTGCCCATCCTGCACGATCGCGGAGGGCCAGCAGAAAAGGTCGCGCCAGTAATCTCCGCCTTCCCTTTTTTGAATGCCGTCTCTGAAGGGACCCACGATCGCCTTCAGCCGCTCCTGGCCAGCATGGTCCAGCTTGTCGCGGTACCAGGCGACGACATAGCTCTTGTCCGCGCCCATATAGACGTCCTTCATGCCGCCTGGCCGAGCAGCTTGGCGTCGTCATATTCCACCGTCTGACCGTTGAGCGTTTGCAGGCGCACCATCGCCATGATCAGCTCTCCCTCGGCAGCAGCACGGCCAGCGTGCGGTCGTCGTGATTGCCGGGCGACCAGAAATCGAGCCAGGCGAGAAACTGCTTTTCGATCTCTGCCTCGGGCGCGGAGAAATCGACCTGCTTGCACAGATCGTCATTCCACAGCGACGCCCAGGCCGCCGGATCGGCGAACACCTTATCCGTCGGCAACTTCGGATCGGTGATGCCGTCGCTCATCAAGGCGAGCGCGGTGAAGCGGTCCGCCACTGCATAGTGGACACGCTTCATCACTTCGACATTGTCCAGGAACTCGGACTTGGCGAGGAAGCGGGTCTGGCCGGCATACTCGCCGGCATCGGGAGAGGTGAGCGGCTGCACCGTCTTCGCCTCCAGATCGAGCAGGCCGGCGCCGCCGTCGCCGATAGAGAAGGAGCCGACGAACCAGCGCGTTCCGAAGCGCCTGGCGATCACAACGATGAGCGTGGTGGAGAGCTTGGACGCACTCTCATTCAACTGCTCGGCCTGAGCAATCAGTGTCTCGGCCGCATCGAACGAGGCGGCGACGAGCGTTCTGTAGAGCCGGTCTTTGATTCCCCCCGCCGCCTCCTGGTCCAGAAGCGGCTCAAAGTCCTCGCCAAGCTGCTGATCGATCAGCGCCGGCAGCTCGGCCGTGACGGTCTCGACGGCGAGCTTCGATCCACGGCGCGAATAGGCGGCGCTGCCGGCGCCGTCGGCCACGGCAGCGATATGCCAATCGCCATGCACCGCAAAGGCGAAATCATCCTCGCGGAAGCCGCCGGTCTTGGCATGCGAACGGCCGCGCTTGCTGGCGCCGATCATGCGTAGCGCCGGTCCGGTTAGGGAAGAAAACGCCTCATCCGGCTTGTGAAATCGATCGGTGGCGTCGCTCGGCAGCGAAGTCCAAAGCGACTTGGGATCAGCAACGACAATCAACGTCGCGGTGATCTCGGCCGGTCGCCCGTCGATCTTGCCCTTCAGCGAAATCTCATGATCCCCAGCCTCACCTGGAGTGCCTGAGAAGATCGAAGTGGCTTCGTCGAAGCTAAGCCCGCTACGGCCGGCGTTCACCAGACGCACGTCGCGCGCGCCCTCGACAGTCAGCCGATCGGTATAACTCTCCCCCGCCCGCGCATTCTTCAGCGCCACCGTCTTCTTGATCGTCAGCAGCGAAGCTGGAGCCGGTTGCGCGACAGGCTCAGCCGGCTCCGAGTCCTTGCGGAGCACCGGCGCCTCCGCCTGGACCTGCGGCTGCGGCTCATCGGACGCCGGCGGCGCTACCTCGGCAGCGGGCGGGGGCGGCGGCGTAAACGTGCCGTGCTGTGCCGTCAGGTCGAACGGCTTCACTTCCTGCGGACCGCTGCCGAACCTGGACATGATCACCTCGGGTTCCGCGTTCACCGGATCGGCGTTCGGGACCGGCTTCGAAGCGGCGGGCTCGCCCTCGCCACCAGGGCTTTTGGCAGCACAGGCGCGAAGCACGGCCAAGGCACGCTGATAGGCCGGGTTCATCCCGTCCTCCTGGAACAAATGCGTTTCCGGCACCGCTTCCTTCTCGATCGCGTGCAACAGCGTCTCCACCGCGCTCCGTGCGAGACGCGAAGGCTCGTAGCCGCTCATCCCCGCCCCCGATTGATCGCGGGGCCAGGCGAGTTATCGTCGACGGCGGTGTAGGTGGCGGCACGCTCGCACCAGGGACAGACGGCCTCGCCCTCTCCTTCAATGCAGTGGACGCCGCCGCAGCCGCACATCGCCATGCCGAAGCGGGCGGCGCAATGCGGACAGGTTGGCGCTCCGATCAGATCGGCGGAGGCGATCTTCGCGCCGGAGGCCGTCTCGTCGCTCAGCTCGAAATAGCTGTTCTTGACCGGCATGGTTGTGCGGAGCGTGTATTTGTTCTGATAGAACAGGCCGGCGAGACGGGCATCCTCCGTTTCCAGATTCCGATCGAGACAGCGACAAGGTTTGCGCGCGAGGCATAGGCACTTGTCCAGCGCCGGATCGCCGCCTCCGCATCGTCGGTGGGATGGCCGTCGGTCATCAAGAAGATCAGCGGCTTCCAGTCGCCCTTGCGTTCCGGCGTGGTACGCACGACCTGCCGGTCGATCTCCTTCATCAGGTGATTGAGCGCGGCCCCGAGTGCGGTGCCGCCGCCGATCGGCAGTTCGGGCGGCTGGAACATCGCAATCTCCGTCAGCGGCACCAGGGTGCGCGGCTTGCCGGCAAAGGCGATGACGGAGAGATGCGCCGTCTCAAGCGCATAGGGGTTGGTGCGCAGCGTCCGCGCAATCTCGGTCAGCCCCTGTTCGAGCTGGTAGAGACTGTCGCCGACCATCGATTCAGAGACGTCGATCAGCAGGAATACGGGAAGGCGTCGCATCAGATCACCAGCTGGATTTCGGCGGGAGGCGGCGGTAGCGGCACATCGCCCTGCACGCCCATCGAGCGACTGCCGCCGGCGATTGTGGACGTCACCCATTTGAAGAAGGAGTTGAAGGCGGCGCTGTCCATGGTGTCGAGGGATACGATGTGATCGCACAGGGGCTCGAGATCTTGCCGCCGCGCTTTCGGTCCCGCGAGGCAGCCCACGATATTGGCGAAGCCCTGCCGCCGCACGATCGGGCAATGATCCTCGAACAGCATCGTGTCGGAGGGCTTGCCGTCGGTCATGACGAACAGGAACGGCGCCCAGTCGCCCTTCCGCTCGGGCGTGGAGCGGATCAGGTCCTGCTTCAGCTGCTTGACCAGCAGCTCCAGTGCGAGCCCGAGGTGGGTGGGCCCCGACTCGGGCGTGGTGATTTCGGGCACCTGCAACTCATCAAGCGCAGTCAGGGGCACTACGATCTTCGCTTCGGCATCGAAGGTGATGATCGCGATGTGCACGGTCTCGAGCGCATGGGGATCCTGGCGCAGCGAGCTCATCATCACCTTGAGGCCAGTATTCACCGCCTCGATCGGCTCGCCGCGCATCGAACCGGAGGTGTCGAGCAGCAGATAGACGGGAAGTCTCCGCATCGCCTGCCCTCAGACCAAGCTGATCTGCGGCGGCGGCGGCGGCAACTCGCTGATGTCGCCGGCATCGGACTTGTTCAGGTCGACCTTCTTTGAAGAGGTCGAGATGCTCGCCGATACCCATTTGAAGAAAGCACCGATCGTGCTCGAGTCCGCCGTGTCGAGCGATACGACATTCTCCGTGATCTGCTTCAGTACGCCGGCGTCGCCCCCCGGACCTGCCGCGCAGGCAATCACCATGCCGACCTTGGCCTGCTTGAACTCGGCCAGGCCCTTCTGCCAATCGTCAGTCGGCGCGCCGTCGGACATGAGGAAGACGAGCGGCTTCCAGTCACCCTTGGCGTCGGAGGTAGTCTTTTGTACCTCCCGCTCGATGCACTCCTTGGTGAGCTTGAGCGCGGCGCCCAGCGACGTCGTCGAGCCTGCATCGATCTGCGGCGGCTGAAAAGCGACCAGCTCGGTCAGGGGCACCACCTGCCGCGCTTCGCTGTCGAAGGTGATGACGCTCAGATACGCCGTCTCTAGCGCATAGGGGTCGGTGCGCAGCGTGCTGGCCAGGATCTGCATGCCGTTGCGAACCGCCTCGATCGGCTCGCCATGCATCGAGCCGGATACGTCCAGCACCAAGTAAACCGGCAAGCGGCGCATCCGAATCCCCCCTGAAATCACGCGTTTGCAGCAGCCTGTGCGGGGGTGGCCGAAGCGTCAAAAGGAGTTCGATCCGAAACGGACCGAACTACCGCCGCACTGCTCCCATGCGGGCGAGAACAGGGGCAGGCACCTGGTACTCCTCGAAAGCGGCGCGATGGTCTCTCATGCCGCAGAGCTCGCGCTGAATCATAAAGGCGTGCGCCGCCTGGGCCGCCGCGAAAAGCAGCTCTTCCGCTTCGTCGTGACCCGCCTCGTGCCATTTGGCGACGGCTGCTGCCATTCTCCGTCCGGCCAGGCCCAGCGACGACGCCTTTTCCGCCGCGAGTTCCTTCTCGAACCCGGACAGCCGGTCGCTCGACATCTGTCCGGCAAGACGGGAGGAGAGGTGAGGAAGCATGGCCATGATCTCAAGGATCAGAATGGCGCACCCGACACGATTCGAACGTGTGGCCTTTGCCTTCGGAGGGCAACGCTCTATCCAGCTGAGCTACGGGTGCGTGGCGCCCGCTTAGCAGGCCGGGCCGCCCTGTCCAACCCCTCTAGCGGCGCGCCGGGTCGATCGGCTGGAACGGCGCAAGGCCGCAGCTTGCGCCGCGCATCACGCCCGGTCCCTGCAGCACCGTGATGATGTCCTGGGCGCAAAGCTGGCTGAGCGACGTCGCATAGGTGAAGCGCTGTTCGAAGCCGAGCTGCGGGCAGGGCTGGTTCAGCACGACGCGATAGGTCTGGCGGCCAGGCCCGGAGAAGTCGATCACCCGATCGCTCAGCACTCGGCTGTTGCGGATGTTGTTGAGCGGCACGCAGGTCCGCGCCGGGCCGGCCAGGCGGGCGCCGTCGCCGAAGCTTTGTCCGTCGGGAGACAGCACGCCGGCAGCCTCGTTGCGTTCGGTCCGCGCCTGCTGCTCCGGCGTCGCCATGCAGGCGGACAGGGCGGCGGCAGGGCCGAGGATCAGGATTGCACGCATCTTCATCTCCTCTTTCAAGCGGCAACGACTCCGGCGAGCTTCAGTGCCGCCCTTCTAACATGGAGCAGGCGTTTTCGGCTCATAGGCGCACAGGTCACGGACGATGCAGCGCCAACATTCCGGCCGCCGTGCCTTGCAGACGTAGCGGCCATGCAAAATCAGCCAGTGATGCGCGCCGAGCCGGAATGGCTGCGGAACCTGCGCGTCGAGCTGCAGCTCGACAGCCAGCGGCGTCTTGCCCGGAGCCAGGCCAGTGCGGTTCGACACACGGAAGATGTGGGTGTCGACCGCGAACGTCTCGGCGCCAAAGGCGCAGTTCATCACCACATTGGCGGTCTTGCGGCCGACGCCGGGCAGCTTTTCCAGCGCGTCGCGATCGGCCGGCACTTGGCTGCCTTGATCGTCGATCAGCGCCTGGCTGAGCGCAATCACGTTCTTCGCCTTGGTGTTGAACAGCCCGATGGTCTTGATGTGCTCGCGCACCTGTTCTTCGCCGAGCGCGACCATCTGTTCGGGCGTGCTCGCGACGGCAAATAGCCGCCGCGTCGCCTTGTTGACGCCAGCATCGGTCGCCTGCGCCGACAGCACGACGGCAACGAGCAGCGTGTAGGGATTGACGAACTCCAGCTCGGTCTCGGGCGACGGATTATCCTCCGCCAGTCGGCGGAAGAACTCGAACAATTCGTCTTCGGTCACAGGCCGAGCACGTCGGCCATCGAATAGCGGCCCGCAGGCTTGCCGGCGAGCCATTGCGCGGCCCGGATCGCGCCGCGGGCGAAGATCGCGCGGGTTTCGGCGCGGTGGCCGAGTTCGATCCGCTCGCCTTCCCCGGCGAGCACGACCAGGTGATCGCCCGCGACCGAGCCGCCGCGGAGGCTGGCAAAGCCGATCGCGCCTTCCTCACGCCGGCCGTTGCGGTCGAGGTTGGGTGCGCAGAGCGACACACCCCTGCCCTTCGCCGCCGCCTCTCCCAACAGCAACGCGGTGCCGCTCGGCGCATCCACCTTGTGCCGGTGGTGCATTTCCAGCACCTCGATGTCCCAATCGGGGCCCAGCCGCGCCGCGGCCTGCTCCACTAGGGCGGCGAGCAGGTTTACCCCCAGCGACATATTCGCCGCCTGCAGCACGGCGACGTCGTTCGCGGCGACCTCGATCAGGCGGTGATGTTCGGACGTCAGCCCCGTGGTGCCGATCACGATCGCGCCGCCATCCACCCGCGCAATGTCGAGGTGCGCGGCAAGTGCATCCGGCACTGAAAAGTCGATCAGCACATCTGTGCCGACGGCCAGCTCCGCCGCGTCGGCAAAGGGCCCGAACACTGCGCCGTCGCGGTCGACGCCGCCGCCCAGCTCCGCGCCGATCGCCGGTGCCGCTTCCGCGATCGCCCGCCCCATGCGGCCCGCCGCGCCTAAAATCCCGATCCTCATCATTTCACGTTCGGCCATTTTGCGGAGCCGAACAAGGCGCAGAAGCGTTCATCTGCATCGATGGGGATGCTTCACCTTGCCTTGATCGCCGCGGCGGCTGCCGCTCCGCCTGATTGGGGCACAGCGCGCGAAGTGGAAGTGCGGCTGAGCAGCTTCGCCTTCACCCCTCCCCGCATCGAGCTCAATCGTGGCGAGGCGGTGCGGTTGGAACTGGTCAACGACCTGCACGCCACCCGCAGCTTCCACGCGCCTCGCTTCTTCGCGGTGGCCGATATGCCGTCCGCAGATCGCAGCAAGGTGCGCGACGGCAGCGTGCGACTGCGGCCGGGCCAGCGCACCACAGTGCGGCTCGTCGCACCGCCGTCGCCCGGCACCTACCGGCTCAGGAGCGGCCGGATACTGCAGGCGGCGCTGGGCATGACAGGCGCGATCGTCGTGCGCTGACCTGAACGGGCTTGCCGACTGGACCGCATTCGGAGAGTAATCGCCTCGCCACCAATCACTCCCGGGTGCTCTCTTGAAGGACGAACTCGCTGCCCGCATCATCCATCACGGCAACGATCCGGACCTGCACCAGCTGCTCCAGGAGCTCTGCGACCTGACCGGCATGGGCTTCGCGGCGATCGCCTGTGTGACCGAGGATCGCTGGGTCGCCTGCCAGGTGCTCGACCGGATCGACTTCGGCATGACGCCGGGCGGCGAACTCGATGTCTCCACCACCATCTGCGACGACATCCGCAAGACCAGGCGCACGATCGTCATCGACCATGTGCGCGAGGACCGGGACTGGTGCACCCACCCGACGCCGGTCCTTTACGGCTTTCAAAGCTATGTCTCGCTCCCGCTGACGCTGGCGGACGGCAGCTTCTACGGCACGCTGTGCGCGATCGACCCGCAGCCCCGCCTGCTGCGCCGCCCCGGCATGACCGAGGAACTCGAACGCCTCGCCCGCCGCGCCGAGGAGATATTGAGCGCGCGCACCGGGGTGAACCAATGCGCGGCCAATGACGCTTGAGCGGACAATGTCTGGAATCGACCCATTGCTGAGATTCGGCTCCTGCTTGAGGGTGAGCGCATGATGGGGATCATCTTGCTTACATTAGGTGCTCTCAACGGGGCGCTCGCGATGATAGTCGGAACGTGCACGCAAGGTAGCGCTGGCGCTCTCTACGGAGGATGGCTGACGCTTTTCCTATACGTGTCCGGCGTGGCGGTCCTAAACGCTGCCCCGCCTTCGCGCGCGGCGTTCGTGGCTCTGATGCCCGCTGCAGCTATCGCCCACTGGCATAGCTGGTTCGCTGTGACGTTCGCTTATGGCTTCTGGTTCCGAGGCATGTCCGCCTGCTTTGCTCTGCAAGGCGGGTTCGAAGCGAAGAACGCGGGTGATTGGATGGATGGAGGAGAACCGATCCTTGTTGTTCTCTGGTGTGCACTCGTTGTGATCTTTTGGGGCGGGACCATCGCCGCCTTCCGCAATGCGGACGAGTCTGCTTGACGTCCACAAACCATCCGTAGCGGCCATCCCTATTTCGGCTAAGATCCGGCGATGAGCGACATCCGGAACATCGTGATCCTTACCGGTGCCGGCGTGTCGGCCGAGAGTGGCCTGGCGACGTTCCGCGGCCCCGACGGGCTGTGGGAGGGTCACCGGGTTGAGGATGTCTGCACGCCCGAGGCGCTGGCCCGCAATCCGGACCTGGTTCACGCCTTCTACGATGCGCGCCGGGCGAAGCTAGGCGAAGTTCAGCCCAACGCGGCGCACCATGCCCTGGCGCGGCTCGACGCCGAATGGCCCGGGGAGTTGCTGATCGTCACCCAGAATGTCGACGACCTTCACGAGCGTGCCGGCGCCACGCGGCTGCTGCACATGCATGGCGAGTTGAAGTCGGCCTTGTGTGCGGCCTGCGGGACGCGGCGGCGCTGGGAAGCGCCGATGGGCGATCGCCCGCCCTGCCCCGCCTGCGGCAAGCCGAGGCTACGGCCGGACATCGTCTTCTTCGGCGAAATGCCGTACCAGATGGAGCGGATCGACGCGGCGCTTGGCCGGTGCGACCTGTTCGTTTCGATCGGGACGTCGGGCGCGGTATATCCGGCCGCCGGTTTCGTCCGCACTGCACGCCATTACGGCGCTTGGGCGCTGGAGATGAATCTGGAGCCCTCGGCTGGCAGTATCTATTTCTCGGAGAGCAGGATGGGTCCGGCGTCCGAGTTGGTGCCGGCCTGGGTGAAGGAAGTGCTGGGGGACCGCCTAGCCTGAATTCGTCATTGCGAGCGGAGCGAAGCAATCCAGATGCTGGCGCCGCTGGATTGCTTCGTCGCTGCGCTCCTCGCAATGACGAGTGAGGGCTGCTTCTACTCTACCCAGTCCAGCCCGAGATCGCGGTAGACGCCGCGATCCTCGTCCCAGTCGGGCTTCACCTTGACGTGCAGATAGAGGTGGACGCGTTTACCGAGCTGTTCCGCCAATTCCTTGCGCGCACGCTCGCCGATCGCCCTGATCTGGGCGCCGCCCTTGCCGAGCACGATGGCGCGCTGGGTCGGCCGGGCGACGAGTATCTGCTGGTGGATTTCGACCGAGCCGTCCTCGCGCTCCTTATACGCTTCGGTCTCGACAGCGCTGGCGTAAGGCAGTTCGGAGTGGAGCTGCAGATAGAGCTGTTCGCGCGTCACTTCGGCCGCAAGCATGCGGTCGGTGATGTCGCTGACCTGGTCCTCCGGGAAGTGCCAAGGCCCCTCCGGCACCCGTTCGGCCAGCGCGCACTTCAGGTCGTAGAGGCCGTCGCCGGTCGCCGCGCTCACCATGAACACCTGCTCGAAGGCGAGCGCGTCGGTGAGCCGCTGGGCGTGGACGAGGAGCTTGTCCTTCGCCGCCACATCGACCTTGTTGAGCACCAGGATCTTGGGCTCGGGCCGGTTCTTCAGGCCCTCGACAATGCTCATCACCTTGGGGCCGAGCCCGGCTTTGGCATCAACGATCAGCGCGATCAGGTCGGCGTCCGCCGCACCGCCCCAGGCCGCCTGCACCATCGCCCGGTCGAGGCGGCGCCGCGGCTCGAAAATGCCGGGCGTGTCGACCAGCATGATCTGCGCCTTGCCTTCGATTGCGACGCCCATCAGCCGCGTGCGCGTCGTCTGCGCCTTGGGGCTGACGATCGCGACCTTCTGCCCAACCAGCGCGTTGACCAGCGTCGACTTGCCGGCGTTCGGTGCGCCAACGATTGCGACCAGGCCGCAGCGATGATTAGTCCCAGACTCCACCACTAAACTCCGTTCGCTCCGGGCGAAGCCGAGAAGCGCCCGTTCCGAGCGGATGGACACCCGTTTCTCGACTTCGCTCCAAACGAACGGGATTGGGGATTGGTCACTTGCCTAGTTGCTCCAATAACGCCCTGGCCGCCGCGGTTTCCGCCTCCTGCTTGGACGTGCCTTCCGCGCTGGCCTCGCCGGCATTGCGGATTGAAACGGTTACCGTGAAGCGCGGGCTGTGCTGTGGGCCGGAGCGGTCGGTGACCTGATAGACGGGCGGCTTGCGGCGATGAGCGGCGGCCCACTCCTGCAGCGCTGACTTGGGGTGCTGGGGCGCGCGCTGCTGATGGTCGAGCCGGTCCTCCCAGCGGCGGCGAACGAACGCCTGGGCGGCATCGAAGCCGTGTTCCAGATACATGGCGCCGATAAGCGCCTCGACCACGTCGCCCAGTACATTGTCGCTGTCGGCGGCGCCGTCGTCGCGCGCCTGCTTACCCAGGCGGAGGTGCGCGCTCAGGTCCATCTCGCGTCCAATCTCGGCGCACACGGCGCCCGAAACGAGGGCGTTCAGCCGCCAGGACAGCTTACCCTCAGGCTCGTCGGGAAAGCGTTCATACATCCAGGTTGCCATGGCCAGGCCGAGCACGCGGTCGCCTAGGAATTCGAGCCGCTCATAATCGGCCTCTTCCCGGCTGCTGTGCGTGGTCGCGCGCTCGTAAAAGCTCAGATCCTTGGGCGTGACGCCCAACGTCGCTTCGATCCAGGCGGCAAAGTCGCTCACAGGCAAGCGATTGCGGTGGCTTTACGGACGCGTCAAGCGCGACTAGCCCTGAGGCTCAGGAGAGACATGATGCTGGACACCCCTCGCCGCGGCATGGACGCCGACATCTATGACGCCTTTATCGACCAGCTGAACCGCTTCGTGCGCGACCGGCTGATCCCGGCCGAAGAGCAACTCGAGGCGCTCGGCCGAGTGCCTGACGATATCCTGGCCGAGATGCGCGACATGGGCCTGTTCGGCGTCACCATGCCCGAGGAATATGGCGGCGCCGGCATGAACATCAGCCAGTATATCGGCTTCGTGCAGGCGCTGGCCTATGCGGCACCAGCTTTCCGCTCAATCCTGTCGATCAACGTTGGGATGGTGAACTCCGCCATTTCGAACTTCGGCACGGACGAGCAGAAGGCGGAGTGGCTGCCGCGCCTGGCCGCGGGGGAGATCGCCGCCTTCGGCCTGACCGAACCGGACAGCGGCTCCGACAGCGCTGCCATGAAGACGCGGGCGGTCAGACAAGGCAACGGCTATGTGCTGAACGGCACCAAGCGCTACATCACCAATGCGCCCTTCGCCGACATGATCCTGGTGATGGCGCGCACCAATGCCGAGCCGCTGCCGAAGAACGGGCATGTCTCGGCCTTCATCGTGCCGCGGAGCGCGCGGGGCGTCAGCATCGGCAGCCCGGACGGCAAGATGGGCCAGGCCGGTTCCGCCATTGCCGACGTGATCCTCGAGGATGTGCAAGTCGGCGGCGAGGCGCTGCTGGGCGGTGCAGAAGGGATCGGCTTCCGTGCGGCAATGAACAGCCTCAACAATGGCCGGCTCTCCGTCGCAGGCGCTAGTGTCGGCTATGCCAAGCGCATTCTCGACACCGGCCTGCGCTATGCGACCGAGCGTAAAGCATTCGGCGAGCCGATCGCGAACTTCCAGCTGATCCAGGCGATGCTCGCGGACTCGAAAGCCGAGATCTACGCGGCCGAATGCATGCTGAAGGACGCCTGCGCCCGGGCCGACAGGGGCGAGAACATCATCGTTGAGGCCGCCGCCGCCAAGCTCTTCGCCAGCGAGATGTGCGGGCGTGTCGCCGACCGCGTGGTCCAAATTCATGGCGGCGCCGGCTATCTGAAGGAATATCTGGCCGAACGCTTCTATCGCGACGTGCGCATCTACCGCATCTACGAAGGCACGTCGCAAATTCTCCAGCTCGTTATCGCCAAGAACATGCTGCGGGAGTTCGCGGCGGGCGTTTAGCGCCTCATGAAGATCGCCACCTACAATGTGAACGGGGTCAATGGCCGGCTGCCGGTGCTGCTGCGCTGGCTCGAGCAGTCGCGGCCGGACATCGTCTGCCTGCAGGAGTTGAAGGCGAGCAGCGAGAAGTTTCCCGAAGCCGCCATCGCGGCCGCCGGCTACGAAGCGATCTGGCACGGGCAGAAATCGTGGAACGGCGTCGCGATCCTCAGTCGCGTCGGCACGCCGGTCGAAACGCGGCGCGGACTGCCTGGCGACCCTGACCCGTCACAGAGCCGCTATATCGAAGCGGCCGTGAATGGCCTGCTGATCGGTGGGCTCTATCTGCCCAACGGCAATCCCAAGCCCGGGCCCAAGTTCGATTACAAGCTCGCCTGGTTCGAGCGGCTGATCGAGCATGCGGCGGAATTGATCGGTTGCGGCGCGCCGGTGGTGCTCGCCGGCGATTACAACGTCATGCCAACCGATCGCGACGTGTACAAACCCGAGCGCTGGCTCGACGATGCCCTGTTCGCTCCCGAAGCACGCGACGCCTATGCGCGGCTGCTCGCCCAAGGCTGGACCGACGCGCTGCGCACAAAGCACCCGGACGAGACGATCTACACTTTCTGGGACTATTTCCGGAATGCGTTCAACCGCAACGCAGGCCTGCGCATCGACCATCTGCTGCTAAGCCCGTCGCTCGTGCCGCGTTTTAAGCGAGCCGAGGTGGACCGAGAGGTGCGCAGCTGGGAAAAGACCAGCGATCACGCGCCCGTCTGGATCGAGCTTGCCTAGTTCCCCGGCGAAGGCCGGGCCCAGCTTCACGGCACATGGAGCCCGGCCTGCGCCGGGCAACAGCTATTCCGCGGGTGCCACCCGCCGCGCCGGCTGACGGCGCCATTTGCGGCTGTTCACCCACATGGTGATGCCGGTAATCGCTAGCACGACGGGGATGATGCCGCCGAGGAAAATTACAAGCTGCCACACCGGACCCAGGCCCACGCCGTCATGCCAGCGCCGCATCGTCTGCGCGACCGTCTTGGGGCGGGGTGGCTTGCGGGTGACCGCCCCCGTCGCATCCGCGATCTCCGCCTCGCCCTTCTGCAGCCCCACTTTCCACACCGGGTTCTTGGCCGTTGGCCAGGTGATGGAAACGGGCTGGGCACCTGCCTTCATCGCGATCGCGTTCACGTCCTGAACTGGGCTGGCGAGGGGCACCGAGGGCGCGGGCCGCTGCGGCGCCTTCTCGCCGACCATGGGTCCGAAGAAGGCCGGGAAGCTGATCCAGGCGCCGGTGAAGCTCAGCATGGCAAGCGGCACGCACACCCAGAAGCCGAGCTGGTGGTGGAGATTGGTGTCGAACTTCGGGCGACGGTTCCAGCGCAGGCCGCGCGTGAAGCTGCCGGACAGCGGCCACCACAGCCACAGGCCGGTCAGCGAGGAGACGAGCATCGCGACACCGATCCAGCCGACGATCTGCCGTCCCACGCCCGGCACCATCAGGCTACCGTGCAGCACGTGAAGGAAGCGAACCGCGCCGTCGTTGAAGCCGGCTTTCTCGATCACCCGCGCATCGCCGCCGTCGAGATAGACGTTGGTCCGCTGCGGTTGGCCTTTCGGCGGGGTCGACGGCACGGCGGTGACGACGACGGCGCCGCGCTCCTCTTCCGGATAGCGCAGGCTGGCGATCCGCAGGTCGGGGCCAAGCACGGCTCGCGCGGCTTCGGCGTAGCGGGAAGGCGGCAGCGTCGCCGGGCCGCTCGTCTCGTAGCGTGCCGGGTGCAGCTTCACGTCCAGCCAGTCGTGGTACACCAAGATCGCGCCGCTGAGGCTGATCGGGATGATCAGCAGCGCCAGCAGCAGCCCGATCCATTTGTGCACGCTGAACCAAAGGCTCCGCAACTTGGTCTTGCTCAACTGTTCGCCCACCTTCTCAAGAGGTTGTGATACACGCCTGTCAGCTCGACGATGGCCGTATCGCCCTGTCCCACCCTGGCGCCCAAGACCTGAATGCTCCGGTCCATCTCGAACAGCGCGCGGCGCGCCTCGCCGTCCCGCACCATGCTTTCGACCCAGAAGAAGCTCGCGACTCGCGTGCCGCGCGTCACCGGCTCCACCCGATGACGGCTCGAAGCCGGGTACAGGACCATATGCCCCGCCGGCAGCTTCACCGCCTGAGCGCCGAACGTCCCTTCGACGATCAGATCCCCGCCGTCATAGTCCTGCGGATCGGTCAGAAACAAAGTCGCGGACAGGTCCGCCCGCAGGCGGAACTCGCCCCTGGTGCGGATCGCATTGTCGATATGCGGTCCATAGGCCTGGCCGCCTGCGTAGCGGTTGAACATCGGCGGCAGCACCTTCGCCGGCAGGGCCGCGGAGATGAACAGGGGCGATCGGCCGAGCGCCTCCAGCACGATCCGCCCCGCCTGCTGCGCCGCAGCGCTGTCGTCGGGAAGCTGCTCGTTCCGCTTGACCAAAGCTGCCTGGTGCCCTGACGTGGCATTTCCATCCTGCCATTCGGCAGCGTCGATGATCCCGCGCACTTGGGCCACCGCCTCGGCGCCGAGCACATCGGGAATGGCGAGCATGTTCAACCCTGCAGGATGAACGGAATGTCGACGGTGCCGCGCACCTCAACCGGCACACCGTCGCGCATCGTCGGCGACCAGCGCCAGCGCCGCACGGCGTCGAGCGCTGCCTTGTCGAGCCGCTCGAAGCCGCTGCTCTTGGCCACACGCACCTCGCTGACGCCGCCGTCGGGAGTCACCGATACGGCAAGCACCACCGTGCCCTGCTCGCGCTTACGGCGGCTTTCGATCGGATATTTGGGCGCGATCACCGTCACCGCCTTCGCATCCAGGTCGCTGACCCGAACCGGGCCGCTCGCCACCGGCGCGGGCGGAGGCGGCGCCGGAGCGACGGCCACTTGCACCGGTGCGGGCACCGGGGCGGCGACGATCGGCGGCGGCGCGTCGAGCCTTGGCGTTTGCGGCTGCGCCTGGGGCTGAACCTCTGGCTGTGGCTTAGGCGCCTGCGGCAGCTCAGCCTTCACCACCGGCGGCGGAGCCATTTCCAGCGAAAGCTGGATCACCTTGAGTTCGGACGGCGCCCGCCGCACGGGCAGCACGCCGGACAGATCGAGTACAGCCACCAGCATCAGGTGAAGTCCAAGGATCGCGCCCAATGCCGGCCAGCTGGTGCGGCGGCGCTCGCCATAGCGTGAAGGGATGACGACGGGAGCTATCCCGTCGACGATCCGCATCTCACTGGCATCGTAGAGCGCCATGGCCGCTTCGTAACCCAGCTGTTATTGCGAGGCAATCGCATTTGCCGCCTAGGTGTTTGCCCCTAGAAGTTGAAGCTTACCGCCGCCCTAAGGGTCGTCGGCGCGCCCGGCTGAATGTTGTTGTTGGTGTGCGCATTCACGAAATAGCGCTTGTTGAAGATGTTCTCGACATTGGCCTGCACCCGTACCTGCGGCGTGACGTCGTAATAGATGGCGCCATCGACCCGCGTGTAGCCAGGCAGCCGCACCAGATTGTCGGCGTTCGCGAAACGCGCACTCTGGTGCACCACGCCAAGCCCGAGTCCTAAATCTTCCGTCACATCATAGCGTCCGAAGATGCTGGCGATGTGGCGCGGCGTGTTCGCAATGCGGTTGCCTGCCGGCACCGTTGCGGAGGTCGCTCTGGTGAACTCCGCGTCCAGATAGGTATAGGCGCCGGTCACCTGCAGCTGCGGCGTCACCTGCCCCTGCACCGCCAGTTCGAAGCCGCGAGTCCGCTGCGCGTCTGCCAATATGCTGAGCGTGGGATTGGCGGGATCGGGGATCAGCACGTTCTTGCGCTTCAGTTCGAAGATCGCGGCGCTGAGATTCAGGTCGGGCGTAACGTCCCATTTTCCACCGAGCTCGAGATTCTCGAACTTCTCTGGGGCGAGGTTCGCGTTCGACGGGCTGAGGCTCGCCAACTGCTCACCGAACCGCGGCAGCGCCGTGCGGGAATAGCTCGCATAAATAGACGCATTCTCCGCCGGCTTGACGATCACGCCCAGCCGCGGGCTCCAGATCTCCTGATCGAAGTCATAGTCGCGCTGCGTGGCGGTGGCACGCCGATCGGTGAAGTCGAGGTCGATCTTGTCGTAGCGCAGTCCGGCGACGATCTGCAGCCAGGGCGCGATCTCGATCTGGTCCTGTAGATAGACGGCCCAGCCCTTCAGTGTGCCGACATTGTCCGCATCGCTCGCCACCGGAGAGAAGACCAGGTCGGTGCGGAAGAAGGTCGGATCGCCGATCGGCCGCGTCACCGTCCGCACCGTCGCGGCGCCGGAATCGAAATCCGTGCTCAGCCGCAGATTGTCGGTCTCCTGATGATTATACTCGAAGCCGGCCAGCAAAGTGTGCCTGACGCCGCCGGTCGCGAACTCGGCATTAAGGTCAGTCTGGCTGATCAGGTTTTCGCGCGTCGTGCGGACTTGATAGCCTTGGAAGTCGACGACCGTGCCAGCATTGGTATTCCGCACCGCACTGGTGAACACGTTGCGGTAGAACTTCACATGGTCGGCATAGCGGGTGCGGTGGCGGAGCGTCAGGTCCTCGCCGAAGCGATGCTCGGCCGCAAGCTGCACGGCATCGGTGTTCGTGAAGTTGGTGCTGTTGTCGGGATCGCCGAAGAAGGTGCGGCGCACGCCGCGGAGCGGTCCGATCGGGGCGCTTCCGGCGGCTGGAACCGGTCCGGCTGCAGGCACGCCGCGGTCGCTGGTCCGCTCATCCTCGAAATGCTCGTAGGAAAGCTGGAGGAGCGTGTCCTCGCCCAAACGGAAGGCGGCGGTGGGGTTCACGCCCCAGCGTTCGTTGAACCAGTAGCGGCGGAAGCTGTTGCTATCCTCATAGACGGCGTTCAGTCGCACGGCGGCGAAGTCGCTGAGCGGAGTGCCCATATCGACACTGCCGCGATACACGTCATAATTGCCGATCTCGAGACGGCCGCCGAGGCGCTGCTCCCAGTCCGCCTGCTTCGTCACGCGGTTGATAACGCCACCGACGCCGCCGCGGCCGAAAATCATCGCATTGGGACCGCGCAGCACTTCCAGCCGCTCGATGTTGTAGACGTCGCGATAGGTCTGGATGTCGTCACGCAGGCCATCGACAAAGAAATCGGCGGTGGAGGCATTGCCGCGAAACACGATCGTCTCGCGATTGCCCTCGCCTTGCGCGGTGGTGACCCCCGGCACATAGCGGATTGCATCGCCGATGCTGGTTGCCGCCAGGTCGCGGATCGCTTCGCTGGTGACGACGGTGACCGACTGCGGGACATCAACGACCGGCGTGTCGGTGCGGGTCGCGCTGACGATCCGGTCCGCCTTGTAGCCGCGGTCCGCCGGCCGTTCGATGCTCAGCGGATCGATGGCAGTGTCGGTAACGACCACGCCGCCCAGCTTACGCTCCGGCTGTGCATCTTGCGCCAGCGTGGGGACAGCAGCGACAAGGGACAAGGCGGTGGTCAGAAGAAAACGCGACATGAAAGCTCCCTGCTCTGCCGATCATTTCGGCTTCGGCCGCGCTATTGCTAATCATTCTCATTAGTGTCAACCCGCTTGTCGCCGGAGAGGACTGACGTCCATCCTCCCTGCAGGACGTCCGTCGACGCCGCGCTTGCATCGGGGCATGCTCCGCGTCAGGACCGAAGCAGCTCACAGCACGGGAATAAGTTGATGGATCGTCGTGCCTTTCTCCTCTCCAGCTCTGCCGCTGCCGCGACCACGCTGGCTGCCCCCGCTCTTGCTCAAACGACCGCAGGTTCCGAGGACGCCCGGTTGCGTACCTTGCTCGACCGCTTCTTCTACGATCGTTTGAACGACAGCCCCGAACAGGCGACCAGCCTGGGTCTCGACACCGGCGAGCGCGCCGGCCTGCGCTCAAAGCTAGCCGACAACTCGGCTGCCGGCCAGGCGCGGCAGCTGGCGCGCACCCGCGCGGAGAAACAGGCTCTGGCAGCGATCGACCGCGCCAAGCTCAGCCCGCCCGCCAAGATCGACTATGACGTGGTTGACTATCAGCTCGACCGCACATTGGCCGGAGAGCGCTTCCGCTATGGCGATGGCGGTTCGCCCTATATTTTGAGCCAGCAAAACGGGGCCTACCAGGACGTCCCGGACTTCTTGGACAATGCGCATCAGGTGAAGGACGCGGCCGACGCGGACGCATGGCTCGCTCGCCTGGCCGCCTTTCCAACGGCGATCGACAACGACACCACCCGTCAGCGCGAGGACGCGGCCAAGGGCGTGTTTGCGCCCGACTATATCCTCGACACGACGCTCAAGCTGCTCGGCGATGTGCGCGATGTGGAGCCCGGGCAGACCCGTATGGTGCAGTCCTACCGTGCAAAGCTGACCAAAGCGAACCTGCCCCCCGCGCGTGGTGAAGAGGCCGAGCGGATCGTGCGCGAGCGCGTCTTCCCTGCGCTCGACCGCCAGCGCGGGCTGGTGCGGGAACTCCGCGCCAAGGCGACGCACGACGCCGGCGTGTGGCGCTTGCCGGACGGCGAGGCCTATTACGCCGTTGCGGCCGAGGGCTATACGACCGTCCGCATGACGGGCGACGAGATCCACCGCATGGGCCTCGACCAGGTCGCACAGCTCGAATCGCGGATCGACGGCATCCTCAAAGCACAGGGGATGAGCCAGGGCAGCGTCGGCGACCGGCTGATCGCGCTCAACAAGCGTCCCGACCAGCTTTATCCGAACACCGATGAAGGGCGCGAGGCGCTGCTTAACCAGCTCCGCGGCCAGGTCTCGGCCATGTACAAGCGGCTCCCGGAGGTGTTCGCGACCCTGCCCAAGGCGCCGGTCGAAGTCCGCCGTGTGCCGCCGTCGATCCAGGCGGGTGCACCCGGCGGCTATTACCAGAACGCGACGCTGGATGGCTCACGCCCCGGCATTTACTTCATAAACCTGCGGGACACGTTCGACCGGCCGAAGTTCGGCCTTGCCACCCTGTCCTATCACGAGGCGGTGCCCGGCCATCACATGCAGGTGATGCTGGCGCTGGAATCGACCGAGATTCCGCTGATCCGCCGCCGCGGCTTTTTCTCGGGCTATTCGGAAGGCTGGGCGCTCTACACCGAGCAGCTCGCGGACGAGATGGGCGTGTATGAAGGCGATCCGCTTGGGCAGGTCGGCTATCTCCAGTCGCTGCTGTTCCGCGCCACGCGCCTGGTGGTGGACTCCGGCCTGCACGTGAAGCGCTGGAGCCGCGAGAAGGCGACCGACTATTTCCTCGCAACGACCGGCATCGCTCGCGGCCGCGGCCAGGGCGAGATCGACCGCTACACCGTCCGGCCCGGTCAGGCGTGCAGCTACAAGATCGGCCACACCGTCTGGGTGCGCCTGCGCGACGAGACCAAGGCGCGGCAGGGCGGCCGTTTCGACTTGAAGGCGTTCCACGATGTGCTGCGGCTGGGTGCCATGCCGCTCAGCGTCCTCGAGCGTACCGTGAAGGAGCGTTTCGTCTGATGCGGCGCCTTGCGCTTGCGTTGCTGCTCGGCGCTGCTGCACCTTCGTTGGCCGCAACTCCGGTGCCAAAGGTTATGGCGAGCCCCGCTTACAAGGCCGCGGTCGCGCATCTCGACCGCGAGCATGACCGCATTGTCGAGGAGATCGTTACGCTGACGGAGATCCCCGCTCCTCCCTTCAAGGAAGAGAAGCGCGCCAAGGCTTATGCCGAGATGCTGCGCACGGCGGGGCTGGCCGATGTCGAGCTTGACGAGGAAGGCAATGCCATAGGCCTGTGGCGCGGCACCGGCGCTCCCGGTCGGCCGCTGATCGTCATCGCGGCGCATCTCGACACCGTCTTCCCCGAAGAGACGAACGTGAAGGTGCGGCGCGAGGGCACCAGGCTCTACGCGCCCGGCATTGGCGACGACACGCGTAGTCTCGCCGTTCTCCTCGCCTATGTCCGCGCGATGAAGGCGGCGGGTGTGAAGACCGGCCGCGACATATTGTTCGTCGGCAATGTCGGCGAAGAGGGGCCGGGTGATCTGCGCGGCATCCGCTACCTGTTCACCAAGGGAAAATATAAGGACCGAGTCGCGGCCTTCTTCTCGATGGACGGCACCGATGGCGCGCGGATCGTCAATGGCGGCACCGGCTCGAAACGCTATCGCGTCACCTACAAGGGGCCGGGCGGCCATAGCTATGGCGCGTTCGGTCTGGTCAACCCGATGACGGCGATGAGCCAGACGGTTGTCGATCTATACAGGATCGCACCGCCCAAGGAGCCAAAGACCACTTATTCCGCCAGTGTCACCGGCGGTGGCACCTCGGTCAACTCGATCCCGCACGAAGTGTGGATGGAGTTCGACATGCGTTCCGAAAGCGCCGCCGAGCTCGCCAAGCTGGAGCAGCGCTTCCTCGGTATCGTGCAGGCCTCGGTGGCCGCGGAGAATGGCGCTCGCTCGACCAAGGAAGGCTTGATCAAGGCTGAGCCGAAGCTAATCGGCAACCGCCCGGCGGGCAAGACGCCGGAGAGTGCCGAACTGGTTCAGGTCGCCCGCGCCGCGGTGGCCGCGCACGGGCTGAAGCCCGAGTTCCAGACCTCGTCGACTGACGCCAACATGCCGATGAGCCTCGGCATTCCCGGCATTACGATTGGATCAGGCGGCAGCGGCGGCCGCGCCCATGCGCTCGACGAGTGGATCGATGTCGAGAAAGGCGCCAGCCACAAGGGCATGCTGCCCGGCCTCGCCATGCTGCTGGCGATGGCGGAGCTGCGCTGAATTATAGCCCCTCCCCTTCCGGGGAGGGGCTAAGTCAGGTCAGGCCGCCTCGGCGTAGTCCTCGTCGCCCTGAACCGGACCGGAGTCCTGGCCCTTGGCGGAGACGTCGCGGTCGACGAATTCAATGATCGCCATCGGCGCCGCGTCCGAAGCGCGGATGCCAGCCTTGATGATGCGGGTGTAGCCGCCGTTGCGATCGGCATAGCGGCTTGCCAGCACGTCGAAGAGCTTCTTCAGCTGCGTGTCGTCGAGCAGCCGCGCATGCGCCAGGCGACGATTGGACAGGCCACCCTTCTTCGCCAGCGTGACGAGCTTCTCCACATAGGGACGCAGCTCCTTCGCCTTAGCGACGGTGGTGGTGATCTGCTCGTGCTTGATCAGCGCGGCCGACATGTTGCGAAACAGGGCAGCGCGGTGCGAGGAAGTGCGCTGAAGCTTACGGCCGCCGACGCGGTGACGCATGGTACCAATCCTTTTCGTTCGTCAGGGTCCCGTGTCAGGTAGACCCGGCCAGGCGGCGATTAACGGGTGCCGCCCCAATCCCGCCCAGAAACGAAAAGGCAGGGCCGTAGCCCTGCCCTTATTTGGTGCAGTCAAGCTGCTTGTTAACAGCTGGCCCTGCGATTTCTGAGGCGGCTCCCATGCTCCAGAGCGGACCAGATGTCAATTGCCGAAGCTTGCGCAGCTTGTAAGCTCTTCGGGTTGGGGGAGGAATGGTCATGCGGCGGTTAGGGCTCGACATCGGCACGAACAGCATTGGCTGGTGCCTGGTCGAGGACGAAGGTGAGAGCAGCCAGATCGTCGACATCGGCGTCCGTATCTTCAGCGATGGGCGTGATCCGAAATCAGGGGCCTCGCTGGCGGTCGATCGGCGTGCGGCCCGGGCGATGCGTCGGCGGCGGGATCGCTATCTTCGCCGGCGCGCCGCCTTCCTGAAGGCGCTGAAGCAATATGGCTTACTTCCCGCCCAGGAAAACGAAGCGAAGTTGCTGGCCGACCGGGACCCCTATGAGCTTCGCGCCCGCGCGCTCAATGAGCGGCTAGACCCCTACGAAGTCGCTCGAGCCCTCTTCCACCTGAATCAGCGGCGCGGCTTCAAGTCGAATCGCAAGGCCGAGCGCAAATCGAAGGACAGTGAGGACGGCAAGATCGCCAGCGGCGCGAAGGCGCTCGATCAGGCGATGGCGGAGAGCGGCGCCGAGACGCTGGGGCAATTCCTCGCCGGCCGTGACACCAAGCGCGTGCGGATGGGCAGCGATGCGCAGGGCTATGACTTCTACCCGCAGCGCCGGCATGTCGAGTATGAGTTCGACACCATCTGGCAGCGGCAGCGGCCGCATCACCCTGCCCTGCTGACCTATGAAGCCAAGGCCGCGCTGCATCGCATCCTCTTCTTCCAGCGGCCGTTGAAGGAACAGGACGTCGGCGTGTGCACCTTCGTCCACAGCGAACGCCGGATCGCCAAGGCGCATCCGCTGTTCCAGGAGCGGCGGTTGTATGAGGAGGTCAATCAGCTCGAAATCACCACGCCAGGCGAGCCGTCCCGCAAGCTGAAGCTGGACGAGCGCGACAGGCTCATTTTGAAGCTGCGCGGCGTGAAGGCGGCGAGCTTCGACAGCCTTGGCAGGCTGTTGAAGCTGGAACCGGGACAAAGCTTCAACAAGGCCAGCGAGACCCGCACCCAGCTTGCCGGCGACGAAGTCCATGCCGTTATGGCCGACAGGAAGCGCTTCGGCGATCGCTGGGTCCATCTTTCGCGCGACGAGCAATGGACGGTGGTCGAGCGCGTGATGGAAGAAGAAGACCCGGACGCGCTTCACGCCTGGCTGGTGGGCCAATGGGGGCTGTCAAAAGAACAAGCGGACGCAGTCGGCCGCGCCAATCTTCCCGAGGGCTTTGGCCGCCTGGGGCCGACTGCCACTGCCCGCATCCTGGACGAACTGAAGAAGGACGTCTGCACCTACTCCGAAGCCGTGGAGCGCTGCGGCTGGCATCATAGCGACGACCGGACGGGCGAGATCCTTGCGCGCCTGCCCTACTACGGCGAACTGCTGACGCGGGAAATTCCGCCGGGCAGTTTCGACCCTGCCGATCCTCCGGAGAAGCGCTGGGGCAAGATCACCAACCCCACCGTCCATATCGGCCTGCGCCAGCTCGAAAAGCTGGTGAACGCGATCATCGACGTGCACGGCCGGCCCGACCAGATCGTCGTGGAACTCGCCCGCGAACTGAAGCTCAACGAAAAGGACAAGGAAGAGCATAATCGCCGAATCCGCCGCGATACGGCGGCGGCGGAATCGCGCGGCCGGAAGCTGGAAGAGGAAGGCGTCAGCAATACCGGTGCAAACCGGGCGCTGATGCGCATCTGGGAAGAGCTCAATCCCGCGAACCCGATCGATCGCCGCTGCCCCTATTGCGGCGAGCCGATCGGCATGCGGATGCTGTTCAGTGGCGAGGCCGATATCGACCACATCATCCCCTACTCGCGATCGCTCCACGATAGTGCGGGCAACAAGGTCGTGGCGCATCGCAGCTGCAACAGGGCCAAGGGCAACCGTACGCCTTACGAGAAATGGGGCCATGATCCGGAGCGCTGGGGAATTATTTCCGCCCAGGCAGCGCGGCTGCATAAGTCGAAACAGTGGCGCTTCGGTCCCGACGCCATGGCGCGGGTCGAGAAGGATGGCGGCTTCGTCGCCCGCCAGCTCACCGACACTCAATATCTGTCGCGCCTGGCCGGCTGCTATCTCGCCTCGCTCTACCCGACCAAGGAAGAAGGCAGCGTCTATGTGATTCCGGGGCGGATGACGGCGATGCTGCGCCGCCTCTGGGACCTGAACAGCCTGCTGCCCGATCACAATTACGGCGCCGTCGAGAACCGGCACAGCAATGCGCCAAAGAACCGGCTCGATCACCGTCACCACGCCATCGATGCGGCAGTGACCGCAGTCACCACCCGAAGTCTGCTGATGGAGATCGCCCGCGCTTCGGCCAGCGCCGAGGACAAGGACCTGGATCGCCTGTTCGAGGACCTGCCGCAGCCTGGGCCGAAGTTTCGCGAGCAGCTTTACGACAAGCTGCAGCGCGTCACCGTCAGTCATAAGCCGGATCATGGCCGCAAGGGCCTTCCGCCCAAGTCGCGAGACGTGACTGCGGGGAGGCTGCACAACGACACCGCCTATGGGTTGACGGGCGAGACAGCGGCCGACGGCAAGACGCCGATCGTCGTCCACCGTGTGCCGCTAGCCAGCCTGAAGCCGGCAGATATCTCCAATTCGGACCGGATCGCCGATCCGGTGCTGCGCGCGGAGCTGCACCGCGCGACCGACGGCCGCGCCGGCAAGGATTTCGAGGCGGCCCTCGCCAAGTTTGGAAAGGAGAGGAATGTGCGGCGGGTCCGCGTCCGCGAGCCCCTCAACGTCATTCCGATCCGCAACAAGCAGGGCCGTGCCTACAAGGCGTACAAAGGCGATGCCAATGCCCGCTTCGATGTCTGGCGGCTGCCGAATGGCCGTTGGGTCGCCGATATCGTCTCCATGTTCGACGCGCACCGCCGCGATGCTGCCGATCGCCGGCCCCACCCCGCCGCCAAGAAGATGCTCAGCCTGCGCCAGAACGACATGCTCGCGATCGAAAAGGACGGCGCCGAACGCCAGTTGGTGCGCGTCGTAAAGTTCTCCACGATCGGCACAATCGCTCTCGCCGCACACAACGAAGCCGGTGCGCTGAAGGCGCGTGACGCAGCGCCGAATGACCTCGATCCGTTTAAATACATCCTGTCGTCAGCCGGCGGGCTGAAGAACCTGAAGGCCCGCCAGGTGCGGATTGATCCATTAGGGAGGATTTTCGATCCCGGCCCGCGCTGACATCGGACTCCTTATGGCCTAGCCTCTGCGGCGGGAGCGGGCATGGACCGGATCGTCGACATCGCCACCGAGGGGCGCCATCTGGCGCTCTATCGCGGCTTCATGGTCGTGAAGGCCGAAGGCGAGGAGGTCGGCCGCATCGCGCTCGACGACATTCATGCGCTGATCGTCCACGCTCATGGCACGACCTGGAGTGCGAACCTGGTCGCGGCGCTGGCCCAGCGTGGCGCTCCGATCGTGTTCTGTGGCACCAATCACAGCCCCGTCGCCGTGACACTGCCGCTGGAAGGCCACCACGCCCAGGGTGCGCGCATGCAGGCGCAGTGGAACGCGTCGCGCCCGCTTGCTAAGCAACTCTGGCGGCTGGTGGTGATGGCGAAAGTCCGCAATCAGCCGCCTTGCTGCAGGCGCGCGGCATGGCTGAGGCCGACGCATTACTGTTCCTCGCGCGCCGCGTGCGATCGGGAGACCCGGACAATATCGAGGCGCAGGCGGCGAAGCGCTACTGGCCGCTGTTGATGGGCACAGAGTTCCGGCGCGACCGCGATCAGGCCGGCGCCAATGCGCTGCTCAATTATGGCTATGCCGTGATGCGCGCATCGGTGGCCCGGGCCGTGATCGCCGCGGGTCTCCACCCCACCATTGGCATCCATCATGCCAACCGCGGCAACGCCTTCGCGCTCGCCGACGATCTGGTGGAGCCCTTTCGTCCCCTGGTCGACGCGCTCGTGCACGCAATGGTGCAGGAAGGCGTCACCGCCCTCGACCCGGGCAGCAAGAGGCGCTTTGCGCGGCTGATCGCCTTTGACCTTCGTATCGACGGCGAGGCTTCGCCGGTCGCCTTGGCTGCTGCACGCTTGGCCCAGTCGCTCGCCCGCAGCTTCGAAACCGGAACCCCTGCCTTGGCGCTGTTCGAGCCGCCAGGCCCGATGGAGTGGGCGAGCCTGCCGCGTTCCACGCTGGCGGAAGCGGCGTGAACGGTGATCCGGCGAGCTACCTCAGCGGCTATCGGCTGATGTGGATCTTCGTGATGTTCGACCTGCCTGTAGGCACGAAGAAGCAGTCGCGAGAAGCCACCAGGTTCCGCGAGTTTCTGCTCGACGAAGGTTTCGAAATGAGCCAGTTTTCCGTTTATGCGCGCTTCTGCAACGGTCAGGACAGCTTCCAGACGCACCTCAGGCGCATCGAACGCAACCTGCCCGAAAAGGGTGATGTTCACGTCCTCACCTTCACGGACCGTCAATATGAAAACATCGTCCGCTTCTCGAGCCAGCGGCGCAAGAAGCCTCGGAAAAATCCGGATCAACTGGCGATGTTTTGAGACGAAAGTGCGATTCTGCTCGACCGAATGTGCTGTTTCGTCACCGAAAATCAGAGACTTGACAGCACATCCGGCCTAGCAGCTCAGAAATCGCAGGCCAACCGCAACTCAGGCGCGGACTGGACCTATGTTCAGGGCGGCCTAGCAGCTCAGAAATCGCAGGCCAACCGCAACACTTCCCTCAACGACCTGAACATTTGCGCGGGCCTAGCAGCTCAGAAATCGCAGGCCAACCGCAACAAGTTGCAGGGCGAGTTTCTACTCGCCGGGGGCCTAGCAGCTCAGAAATCGCAGGCCAACCGCAACTAATCCGCATTCCGACTGGCTTTGTGCTGGGGCCTAGCAGCTCAGAAATCGCAGGCCAACCGCAACGAGGCTCTGAGCGCCTTGCTGTGCGCATTGGGCCTAGCAGCTCAGAAATCGCAGGCCAACCGCAACTTGAGCGGAGGGACACCCCTAAAGGGATGTTCCTCCGCTCTGGCGCGATGCGCCGATGCTGCCGAGCACACTCGCTGCGCACAATGATCGGCAATCGATCTGATGAAATGGTGGAGCCGAGGGGGATCGAACCCCTGACCTTCGCAATGCCATTGCGACGCTCTCCCAGCTGAGCTACGGCCCCACACCTGCTCCGCCGGGCTGGTCCGGCGGGTTGAGCGCCGCCCGTTAGCGGGGCGGCGCCCGGAAATCAATCGGCTAAATCAATCAGCTTTCGTCGCTGTCGTCGCCAGTGTCGACGCCGAGATCATCGTCGCCGCCCAGATCGACCTCCTCGTCGACCGAGGGCTCGCCTTCATCGATGTCCAAATCCTCGTCGGCGCCCAGCACCGCATCGTCCTCGGGCTTCGCTTCTTCCTTCTTGGGCGCGTCGAACGGCAGCGGCTGCTTCGACTTCAGCACCGGCTCGGGCAGCCAGGAATAGCCGCAGTTGATGCACTGGACCGGATCGTCCTTGGTCAGGTCGTAAAAGCGGGTCGCGCACTTGGGACAGCTGCGCTTCGAACCCCATTCAGGCTTCACCATCTGTGGCCTTGCTCCGAGCATTTTGGCGTAGAAAGAAAAACGGCGGCGCATCGGCTCTCGATGCCCCGCAATCGGGCGCGCCTTGCCATAGCAGATGGGCGCTGTCAAAAGCCCTGCGCTTTCCCGCTGCCAGAGATAGGAACGCCCGGTTTGCACGCCAGCCCGACGCGAATGAGCTTTGCGCGCTCGGGCCCCTTGAGCGGCACGGCGCGTGTGCCCGGCGACAAGTCGATCAGCCACCGCGCGCTGATGCTGTCCGCGCTCGCGGTCGGCGAAAGCCGGATCGACGGGCTGCTCGAAGGCGAGGATGTGCTCGCCACCGCCGCCGCCATGCGGGCAATGGGGGCGCAGATCGAGCGATCGGCCGACGCCATCTGGACCGTTTCGGGCGTCGGCGTCGGCGGGCTGCTCCAGCCGGAGCAGGCGCTCGACATGGGCAATAGCGGGACTTCGACGCGCCTGCTGATGGGGCTCGTCGCCAGCCATCCGATCACCGCCACCTTCACTGGCGACGTCTCCCTCTCCCGCCGGCCCATGAACCGCGTTATCGAGCCGCTCTCGCTGATGGGCGCTGACGTGACCGCTTCGCCGGGCGGACGGCTGCCACTGATGCTCCGCGGCCTCTGCCCGGCGGTTCCGATCGTCTATCGCCTGCCGGTCGCTTCGGCACAGGTGAAGAGCGCGGTGCTGCTTGCCGGGCTCAACGCGCCCGGGATCACGCGCGTGATCGAGCCGGTGCCGACCCGCGACCACAGCGAGCGGATGCTCGCCGGCTTCGGGGCCGAGCTGACGGTCCAGAACGAGAGTGGCGAGCGCCACATTCGGGTGCGAGGCGAGGCCGAGCTCCGGCCGCAGCAGATCGTGGTTCCCGGCGACCCCTCCTCCGCCGCCTTCCCGATTGTCGCCGCGCTCATCGTGCCAGGCTCTGCCGTGACCATCGAGAATGTCGGCGTGAACCCAACCCGTGCCGGGCTGTACGAAGTGCTGCGCATGATGGGCGCAGAGATCGCCTTTGCAAGCGCCCGCGAGGTCGGCGGCGAGCCGGTGGCCGACATCACCGCCTGCTTCTCCAGCCTGTCCGGCATCGATGTGCCGCCGGAACTTGCGCCGTCGATGATCGACGAGTTTCCGGTGCTGTTCGTAGCAGCCGCCTTCGCTCACGGCCGCACAGTCATGCGCGGTCTCGATGAACTGCGTGTCAAGGAGTCGGACCGGATCGCCACCATGGCCGAGGGCCTGCGTGCGATCGGCGCGCGGGTCGAGGAACTGCCCGACGGCATGATCGTGGAAGGTTCCGGCGGCGAGCCGCTCGCGGGCGGTGCGACCGTTGCGTCGCGGCTCGACCACCGGATCGCGATGAGCTTTGCGGTCGCGGGGCTCAACAGCCTTGCGCCGGTCGAGATCGACGATATCAGCCCCGTGGCCACCAGCTTTCCCGGCTTCACTCAGCTTCTCTCGGACTTGCAGCAGCCCCAGCCATGATCATTGCCGTCGACGGACCGGCCGCCAGCGGCAAGGGCACCATCGCCCGCGCGCTCGCCCGCCATTACAAGCTGCCACACCTGGACACCGGCCTGCTCTATCGGGCGGTCGGACAGACTGTGCTCGATCGGGGCGGCGACCCGGCGAGCGAAACGGACGCGCTTGCCGCCTGCGATTTCGACGATGCCCTGCTCGACGATCTCCGTCTGAAAAGCGGGACGGTCGGCAATGCGGCGTCGGTCGTCTCCGCGCATCCGGCGGTGCGCGCCGCCCTGATCGAACGCCAGCAGCGTTTCGCGAACCAGCCGGGCGGCGCCGTGCTGGACGGGCGCGACATCGGCACGGTGATCGCGCCCCATGCGGACGCGAAGCTCTTCGTGCGCGCGACCTCGGCAGTGCGCGCCCGGCGGCGCCATGAGGAACTGGTCCGCTCCGGCGGAACGATCAGCTATGACCGGGTGCTCGCCGACATTAAGGCGCGCGACCTGCGCGACAGCACGCGTTCGGCCGCGCCGCTCAAGCAGGCCGACGATGCGGTGCTGCTCGACACCAGCTTCCTGTCGATCGAGTCCGCCATCAACCATGCGATCGAACTGGTCGAAGGTCAGCTGGTCAAGCGCCCCGCCTGATCTTTGACATCGTCATTGCGGGCGCAGCGAAGCAATCCATAGATCGGCCGGCGCCTGGATTGCTTCGTCGCTGCGCTCCTCGCACTGACGTTCGTCCCTCAGATCGGGAAAGTACCAGAGGGTCTGTAAGCCGGGTTCTGTCCCCCTGAACCAGGTTCAGGGTGTGCGGCCATTCCTCTCGGACCGCCATTGCTGACGGTCTCCAGCAACCAACCCGGGCGACGAGCCGGAACCTGGCCCATGTGCCGCCCCTATTCGGTCTTGCTCCCGGTGGGGTTTGCCATGCCGTTCCCGTCGCCGGGACCGCGGTGGGCTCTTACCCCACCCTTTCGCCCTTGCCCGGCCGAAGCCGAAGGCGGTCTGCTTTCTGTGGCACTTTCCCTGGGGTCGCCCCCGCCGGGCGTTACCCGGCACCGTCGTTCCGTGGAGCCCGGACTTTCCTCGACCCCGCTGACGCGGAGACGCGGCCGCCCGACCCTCTGGCGTTCTCTCTATAGGCCCTTTCTTCGTCATTGCGAGCGCAACGCGTGACGGGTGGATTGCTTCGTCGCTGCGCTCCTCGAAATAACGATTATTGAAGATCAGCTCGGCAGTTGTGCTAGGCGCTCCTCGAGATCGGCGCGCCAGGGCGCATCGGCAGGGGTGCGGGCAAGGAGTTCGGACCAGATTGCGCGGGCCTGCGGGAACTGACCGGATTGAGCGAGCGCCAGCCCCATGAAGAAGGGCGGGCCGGGATGCTCGGGCGCGATATCGGCGGCACGCTGGAAAGCGTAGGTCGCAGCGGGCGAGACCATGCCGCCATTGTGCACGATCAGCGCATTGCCAAGCCCCACCCACAGGTCAGGATCGCGCGGATTCTCCTTGAGACCCGATTTGATGTAAGTGACCGCCGCCTGCGGCACTCCGGCGCGCATCGCGCCATCGGCCGCAACCAGCCAATTGGGCCCGCTGCCGAAACGCTGCCCCATCTGAGCCCGAGTCTCAGCCTGCTTTTCGTCGAACTGGACGGCCTCGGCGCGCGGCTGCACCGGCTTTCCGGGCACCTCAGGCTTTCCCTGCAGCGCATAGCCGGCCAGGCCGAGCAGCAGAGCAGCCGCCACGGGCTCGAAGGCAGAGCGCGGGAGCTTGCCCCACTTCCAAAGCGCCGCGCCCGTCGCGAGCGTCAACAGGATCACGATCAGCCAGCCCATCAGCGATGCTTCCTGAAGCGCCCGCGCGCCAACCAGGCGCCAATGCCGAGCAGCAGCAAAGGCGCGATCCAGAGCGGCCAAGTGATCGGCTCCAGCGGCGGCGCGTAAGTAATGTAGTTGCCGTAGCGCTCGATCAGCCAGGCCTTGATCTGCTCCGGCGTCTCGCCCGCCTCGATCCGCGTCCGGATCAGCGCGCGCATGTCGCCGGCAAGCTCCGCGTCGGAATCGATCACCGCCTGGCCCTGGCAGACGATGCAGCGGATCGTCGCCATCAGTTCCGTCGCCTGCTTCTCCTTCGCCGGGTCCGCGAGCTGGGTGTACGCGTATTCCGCGGCCGGTAAGGTGGAATCGGCGAGTGCGGGGCTCGTCACGAAGGCAAGGCAAATCAGTCCCGTTCGTATCGAGCGAAGTCGAGATACGCCCCTCGACCTTGCTCGGCGCAGGCTTCTCGACTGCGCTCGAAGCGAACGGTGAAGGTGATGGATCACCGCGCCTTCTCCAGCTCAGCCAATATCTCCGGCACATTCTCCGGCCGGATGTCGCCGATATGCTGGTAGCGGATCACGCCCTTGCCATCGACGACGAAGGTCTCCGGCACGCCCGACGAGCCCATGGCCAGCTGCACGCGTGACGCGGTGTCGGCACCGATCCGCTCATAGGGATCGCCGTTGCGGGCCAGGAATGCAGCGACGTCCTCCGGCTTGTCGCGGATCGCGATAGCATCGATCTTCGCACCGCGCCGCTTCAGCTCCATCAGCACCGGCGCCTCGGCCACGCAGGGCACGCACCAGCTAGCGAAGATGTTGAGCAGCCGGGGCTGGCCCTGGCCGAAGTCTCGCGCGGCGAGGCCGTCGCGGCCCGGCACCGCCGGCGGCAGCTCGAAGGCGGGTACGGGCTTGCCGACCATCTTGGAGGCGATCTTACGATCGGCGGGGCTGATCAGCCCGAACGCCACGACTGCGAAGAAGATCACGAAGCCGGCGAGCGGCGCCCAGAGCCAGAAGCGCTTCATGCGTAGGCGATCCGGTCGTGGTATCGGCGCTCCCGCCGCACGCGGCCGAGCAGCGACAGCAGCCCGCCAAGCGCGATCATGCCACCCCCGAGCCAGATCAAAGTCACGAACGGCTTCCACCACAGCCGCAGCTGCCAGCGGCCGTCCTCATCCTGCTTGCCGAGCACTGTGTAGAGCTGCCCATTCCATCGCGTGGAAATGGCGGACTCGTTCGTCTCGGTCGGCGGGTTCGGGAACATACGCGCCTGCGGCTTCATGACGACAGTCGAACTGCCACGGGTGGCGACCAAGGTCGCCTCAAGAGCTGTCCAATTCGGCCCGGCGATCGGCTCGACCGCGTCCAGCCGCACCTTGAACGGTCCGACCTCGCGCGTTTCGCCGATGCGGACAGCCGCCAGCGCCTCCTTGGTGAAAGCAGACTCGCAGGCCATGCCGGCGAGCGCGACGGCGATGCCCAGATGCGCTGTCACCATGCCCCAGGTGAAGAGCGGCGTCCGGCGCAGGTTGCGGCCCCAGAGCGGCGCCATGCTGCCCGCGCCGACGCCGATCGCCAGCACCAGGCCGAGCAACGGGAAAATGCCGATACCGGGCGCGAAGATCACGACCAGCAGCAGCACCAGTGCAGTCGCGAAGATTGGCAAGGCCAGCCGCCGGATCACGATTGCGAACTGGTCGCGCCGCCAGCGCATCAAGGGCCCGGCCGCCATCAGAGCCACCAGCACCAGGGTAATCGGCCCGGCCGCGCTGTTGAAATAGGGCGGGCCGACCGACAGCTTCTCCCCCGAAACGGCCTCGGCAAAGAGCGGATAGAGGGTGCCGACGAAGACGATACCGAGAATGGCCGACAGCAGCAGGTTGTTGGCGACCAACGCCCCCTCGCGGCTGACCGGATCGAACTGCGTCCCTTCCTTCACCGTCGCAATGCGCAGACCGAACAGCGCCAGCGCCCCGCCGATATAGATTGCGAGCAGAGCAAGGATGAAGCTGCCCCGCTCCGGGTCGACGGCGAAAGCGTGGACGCTGGTCAGGATGCCGGAGCGGACCAGGAAGGTGCCGACCATAGACATGGAAAAGGCGACAACCGCGAGCATTACCGTCCAGGCCCGCAAGCTGTCGCGCGTCGCCAGCACCGTTACCGAATGAAGCAAGGCCGTCGCCGCGAGCCAGGGCATCAGCGAGGCATTCTCGACCGGGTCCCAAAACCACCAGCCGCCCCAGCCAAGCTCATAATAGGCCCAGTAGCTGCCCGCCGTGATGCCGAGCGTCAGGAATATCCAGGCGGCGAGCACCCAGGGCCGCATCGCACGGGCGAAGGCGGCATTCACTTCGCGCGTCACCAACGCGCCGACGGCGAAGGAGAAGGCGACCGAAAGTCCGACATAACCGAGATAGAGGGTGGGCGGGTGGAAGGCGAGGCCAGGGTCCTGAAGCAGCGGGTTCAGTCCCTGGCCGTCCGCCGCCGCCGGGATCAGCCGCTCGAACGGGTTGGACGAGAAGAGCAGGAAGGCGAAAAAGCCTAGCCCGATCGCCGCCTGCGCGGCCAAGGTCGCGATCATCATTCGCTCGGAGGTGCGCCGCTCGAAGATCGCGACGGCGGCACCGGCTACGCCCAGGATCGTCACCCAGAGAAGCATCGAGCCTTCGTGGTTCCCCCAGGTCCCCGCCACCTTGTAGAGCAATGGCTTGGCCGAATTGCTGTGGCTCGCGACCAGCTTCACCGACATGTCGGAAATCACGAATAGCCAGATCAGCAGCAGGAAGGCGGCAAGCGTCAGCAGCCCTTGCACGATCGCAACCGGCCGCACGACCGCACCTGCCTCCGCCCGTCCCGGCGTCAGCGCGACGGCGCCCATCACCAGCTGCAGCAGCGCGAGCGCCGCCGCCAGCCACAATGCGGCCAGACCGGCTTCGGCGATCATTTGCGCAGGCTCTCCGTTTTGTGCTTCGTCTCGCCGCCTTTCTGCTCGAGCTGTGGCGGCATGTAGCGCTCGTCATGCTTGGCGAGGATGGTGTCGGCAACGAACACGCCGTCGGGCCCGAACGCCCCTTCCGCAACCACGCCGCTATTCTCTTTGAACAGGTCGGGCGGAATCCCGCGGAAGCGGACCCTAGTCGCGGCCGGCCCGTCGGTCACGACAAAGTCGATGGTGACGCCATCGGCTGCCCGGACGATCGACTTGTCGGCGACCATGCCGCCCAGCCGGATGTGCTTGCCGGCTTCGACCGGTGTGCGCTGCAGGTCGGCAGGCGAATAGAAATAGGCCGCCTGGCTGCGCAGCGCCGAGGCCGCGAGCAGCCCCGCGCCGATCAGCGCCGCCAGGGCCAGGAGCGCCAGCGTCAGCCTTTGGTGTTTGGCTTTCATGAACTCAGCCGCTCGTCCCGAGCGACGTCGAGGCGCGCCTGCTCGGACCTTGTACCCGCGCCCCTCGACTGCGCTCGGGACGAACGAGAGAGGGTGTCGGCCGTCGATTCAGCCTTGCGCATGCGCAGCCAGCTGACGAGGACAAGCGCGGCCATGCCGCCAATAGTCAGGGCATAGGCGACAACTATATAAGGCCACTGGTTCATGCGGTGGCGAGCCTCCGCAGCCGCGCCTCGACTTTGGCGCTGGCGAGCACGGCACGCATCCGCATCAGCACCACGGCCGCGAACAACAGGGTGAAGCCGAGCGTCGTGAAGGCTAGCGGCCACAATATTTCGGGCGCGATGCTCGATCCGCGCATGGTGATGCTCGGGCCCTGGTGCAGCGAATTCCACCACACGACCGAGCGGTTGATGATCGGCACGTTGACCGCTCCGATCAGCCCGAAGATCGCGGTCGCCTTGCTGACGCTGGTCTTCTCGTCGCTCGAGTTCGCCAGCGCGATATAGCCGAAATAGAGGAAGAGCAGGACGAGCATCGACGTCATACGCCCGTCCCATTGCCACCAGGTGCCCCAGGTCAGGCTGCCCCAGATCGATCCGCTGACCAGGCAGATGGCGGTTAACAGCGCGCCCGGCGCGGCGATCGCGCGCGCAGCGACGCCGGCGAGTGGGTGACGCCAGACGAGTTGGGTCAGGCTCGCGATCGCAATGCCCATCCACCCGCCCATGCCCAGCCAGGCGGCCGGCACATGGACGTACATGATCCGCACGCTTTCGCCCTGCAGATAATCGGGCGGCGACTGAGCCAGGCCGGCATAGAAGCCATAGCCGCACAGCAACGCACCCAAAGCGAGCAGCCACGGCGTCAGCGGCCGGGCGATCGACAGGAAGCGGGTCGGATTGGCGAAGGCGTGCATGTGCGGGCGCCTGTCTAGCTGCTCGGCCAAGCCTGCGGAAGCACGGGTTTGCCCTTACCCCCAGCGAAACAATCAGCCGCGGCCGATCAGCCGCTGCGCGATCCGGTCCGCGACGCGTGCGGCGGGATCGCCGGTATGCGCGCTCTCCGCCCAGACCTGCTCGAGCCGGTCGGGGATCAGCCGGATACGCGACCGCACTTCGGCCTCATCGCCGCGGCCGAGATATTCCAGGCCCACATTGATGATGCCGCCCGCGTTGATCACATAATCGGGCGCATAGAGGATGCCGCGGGCATGAATGCGGTCGCCGTCCTGCGGAGTCGCCAACTGGTTGTTCGCGCCCCCGGCGACGATCGGCGCCTGCAGCGCGGCGATGCTGTCCTCGGTCAGGATCGCGCCCAGGGCATTAGGGCTGACCACGTCCGCCTGCACCCGCAGGATTTCGTCCGAAGCGACCGCCTCGCCGCCCAGTTGCTGCGCCAGAGCTGCAGCCCGCTCGGCATTCACATCCGCCAAAGTCAGCTTCGCGCCTTCCTCGGCGAGCAGCTTGGCAAGCCCGCCGCCGACGCTGCCCACACCCTGGATCGCGACATGCACGCCCTGCACGCTCTGCTTGCCGAGCGCGCGCTTAACTGCCGCCTTGACGCCTAAGAACACGCCATAGGCCGTGAACGGCCCCGGATCGCCGCCGGCCGAGCCCTGCGCTACCGGCAGGCCCGAGACGAACTTTGTTTCCTTGGAGATGGCGACCATGTCGTCGGTTGAGATGCCGACATCTTCGGCCGTCACATAGGCGCCGCCAAGCGTGTTGACCGCCTTGCCGAAGGCCTGAAGCAGCGACTGGGTCTTGGTGCCAGCCCTGTCGGCCAGGATCACGCCCTTGCCACCGCCCAGGGGCAGGCCCGCCATCGCATTCTTGTAGCTCATGCCCCGCGACAGGCGCAGTGCGTCGGTGACCGCCTCGACCTTTTCGCCATAGTGCCAGAAGCGGACGCCGCCCGCGGCGGGTCCCAGCGCGGTCGAATGCACGGCGATGACGGCCGTCAGCCCGCTGGCGCGATCCCGGAACAGGTGCACGCCTTCATGATCGTCAAAGTCTGGCAGGTCCCAGGCAGTCACGTCCAACATCCCGAAAAGATTGGTAAAAATGGGGCGATCGACGGGACTTGAACCCGCGACCCTCGGTACCACAAACCGATGCTCTAACCAACTGAGCTACGATCGCCGCAACGGAGGTTTCCGTGGGCGCGCACATAGGAGCGCGCGTCCGGGCGCGTCAAGCGAAAGGGGCTTAGAAGCGGCCGCCGATGGTCAAGACATAGCCGCCGGGCCCCGTCGAAAAGCCGGCTCCAGTCAGCCGAGCCACCAGGTCCGGCTCGCTGGCCCTCACCCGCAGCTCGGCCGAATAGCGGCCGTCGCCAAAGATGCGCAGCGCCACGCCCTCGGCGCCGGAGCCGCTGGCGAGCGGCAGCAGCAGCGCGCCGCGGTCGCAACGTGCGGCCCCGGAGACGCTTGCGGGGAGCGGCAGTCCGTCCGCACCGCTGGAGAGTGTCGCTCTCACCAGGCCCTCTGCACGATCGCATTGATCGTCGCGGAAGCGAACGGTGACGTCGGTCAGCTCGATGGACGCGATCGGCAGCGCGCCGAACAGCCCCTCCACCGGGACCATGCCCGTGACGCTCTCGGCCGAACGCCTGCGCGCGCTGGTCGCGAAAGCGCCTGCAAAGCGATCCGCCGCTCCGCTTGGCCGCTCGACCTCGATGCGCGCCTGTCCGGTCAGCAGCGCCAGTGGCGACAGCCGGGCGGACAGATCGCCAAGCGATGCCGGACCCAGACGCGCTTCCTTCAGGCTGCCGGACCAGACGCTGCCGGTCGCTTCACGCGCAGTGATGACGCCATCTCCGGCTCCGAGCACCAGCCGCAGCGGGAGGGTGATCAGCAGCGCGAGTGCGAACAGTGCGGCAAACAATACCAGCCGGCGGGTGGGTACCAGAATGCGCATCAGCTGCCCGCCGCCAGCGTGGCATCCACCGTCAGCGTGGGGTCACTGTTGGCGCGGGCTGTCAGCCGCTCGACGACGATACCGCGCGCTTCCAGCCCGGCCACCCATTGCAGCACCGGCGCCGGCCGGGCCGAAGGAATCGAGATGGACACGCGCCGATCGCCCTGCGGCGCCACCGTCGCATTCGCGAAGCCCGCCTCATTCGCGGCCTGCGTCACGGCTGGCGCGAGTGCCCCGGCCGGGAGCGCCGGTCCGCCTTTGCCGAACTGACCCAGCGCTTCCGCCTGTGCGCGCGCCTCCCCCAGCGCCACCACGGCCTGCTGGTGACGCTCCCGCGTGGCGGAGAGAGCGCCTTGGACCGGGCGATAAATGCCGAGCCACAGGATCGTGACGGCGAGCAGCGCGAACATAACGAGCAGCAGCCGCTGCTCGCGCAGGCTCCGTTGCCGCCACCAGGCGATGAACTGCGCCGTCATCGTCCGCCCACCCTGAACTCCCCGCGAATGCGGCCCGCTTCCGACGTGAAGGGCGTCGCCTCCACGGTCAGACCGGCCGCGCGGATGCGGCTGCGCAACGCCTCCGCCTCCGGCGCGCCGGGCGCGAGCACCGTGGCGCGCATGAGCCCGTCGTTGTCGAAGCTGAGGCTCGCCAGTTCGACATTCGGGACCGACTGTATCGCGGAGATGACCGCCCCGGCTGTCGCGGTGAAGCCGAGCCCGCCACCGCGCCGCGCGGCGAGGCGAGCCGTCATGGCGGCACGCGGATCGCTGCCTGCATCGGGAACCGCACTCCGCGCCACCTGCTCGGCCTCAGCCTGCAGCGCGTCCGCGGCAGAGCCGTAGCGCAGGATCTGCACGATGGCGATCAGCAGCGTGACAGCGGCGATGACGCCGCCCAGCATGGCGAGCCGCTTGACCAGGGCGTAATCGATGCGGAAGCGGTTGCGCTTGGCGAAGCTGCCCTGGCGCAGGTCTAGCTCCGGCGCGTCGAGCGCTGCGAGCACCAGCGGCTCGGCGTCGATATCTTCTATCTGGGCTTCGCGGACCAGCAACTCGGTCAGCCCCGGCTCGTCGGCAAAGGCGCTGCTGCGGCCTCGCAGCACGGTCTCGGCGCCGATACTCGCCCGGACAAAGCCCTGTTCCGGTCGCGGCAGCAGCAACGGCGCGGCGAGCACCGCGTCGGGATCGATTCCTCGCGCCTGGAGCGACTCCAGCCACGCCGACATGCGGCCATTGCCGATCACCGCGACGCTGCGGTCGGCGCCCTCCGGGGTGCCGACAGCGACATGCTGCGTCTCAACGGGCATGACACTCGTTTCCGCCAGCAACAGCCGCGCGGCAGTCCGGGCCTGCTGCGCAGTTAAGCTGCCCAGCTCCGCCGCGTGAATGGTCATCGCCTCGGCCGGGGCCACCGCTACCACGCGCTCGGGCAGTTCGGCGGGCAGCGGCGTTTCGCCGTCGCCCCGCGCGCGCACTTCCCCGTCAACTAGCCACCAGGAATGGAGCCGGTCCGCCGGCGAGATGAAGAGAATGAGCGTGCTCAATCCCCTTCCCCCCAGCTGCGCCGCACAAGCTTGGCCGGCGGTAGCCCGGCATCGATCAGCGCCGTCTCGTTCACTTCGCTGTCGCCAAGCTGCACGCGCAGCTGCAGAGTGAACCAGCGCGTCCGCACGCCGGTCTGCGCCTCGACGTCGGGGCCGGGCGCCACGCCCTGCAAGGCCGAGTTCCGCCAAAAGGCATAAGCGCTCTCATAGCCGCCGGCCGGCCGAGCGAGCAGCAGCGCGCGGGCACGGTCCGGAGAAAGCGTGTCGGGCATCAGCATGGACAGGAGGATCGCCTGTTCCGGACGAAGAGTGTTGACGTTGATCGGCGAAAGATCGGTCACGGGGAGCGTGCAGACCCAAGGCCTCAGCTTCTCGTAGATATCCGGTGTGACGCCCGCAACGGCGCGGAGTTCGCTCGGATGGGCAAGCAGAGTGTTGCCGGTTCGATAGGGTATTTCGGCCCCGGCATAGGCCTGGTCCTCGGCGCCTTCCGGCTGCGGCTGCAGATCGCTGTCGATCCAGTCGGCGAGCGACACCGCAACCTTGCGCGCTTCGCCTTCGCCAATGCCGAGCAGCTTCATCAGCGCGACCAACTGGGCGATGCCTTGCGGCCGGGTCATCAGCGGCTCGCCCGCCTGCCCCACGACCAGGCTGTTCAGATTGAAGCAGTTGCCGCCGTCGCCCACCACGGCAGAGGCCGTTCCTCCTGGGAGCGGCAGCGCAGTCTCGCGACCATTCCATTGTTCGGGCGCAGCGGTGCGCGCCGGATCGGCTTCCACCAGCGCCGTGATGCGGGACAGCGCTATGCCTTCGGCGGCTACGGCATAGGCACGCGCCTGGTCGATCGCGCCGGCATTGGCGGCAAGGCGGGTGGACAGGCGCAGCCGCTCGAGCGCGGACGCCGACAGCACAGCCATCACGGAGACCAGCATCAGCACCGTCAGCAGCGCCGCACCGCGCTCTCCTGGCTTCATGCCGCCGCTCCCACCAGGAAGAGATAGCGCATCTCCGGGCCCTGCGCTGGCCGGACGATCATCTCGATCGCGCGGGGCATCAGGTCCGGGCGGAGCGGGTCCCAGACTTCGCGCCAACCGTCCTTGGACCGGTAGCGCAGCTGAACGGCGGCCAAGTTCGACAGCAGGGGCATTCCGGCGTTCGGCTGGGCACCGTCGAGCATGGCGTAGCTGCTGCGCGTCAGCGTGCCATTCTCCAGCCGGTAGCGCACCTTCTGGAGTGCCGGCCGTGCGACATCCGTCAACGAATCAATGTCACCGCGCACCAGCGTGAAGCCCTGCCCATCGCCCACGAACGCCTGGATCGGATCGCCGGCTTCGTTGCGGGTGATGCGCGGCACCGCCTGTGCCGCATCGGACATTATCAGGGACTCGATGCGCCGCTGAGATGCCAGCAACTTTAGCCGCTCACCGGTCGCAGCCTGCGCATCGACGCTGAACCGCAGCAAGCCAACGCCCGCGACCGCCAGCATGCTGAAGATCAGCACGGCGACGAGCAGTTCGACCAAGGTGAAGCCGTTGTCCTTCACGTCGCCGGCCGCACGATGGTGAGCAGAGCCGGTGCCCCGCCAGTCGCGACACTGATATCGACGCGGACGAGCCGCTGGTCCGGCGTGCGGCTGGTCAGCCGTGTCCAGCGCCAGCGCCGGCCGCCATTGACCGTCTCGCCCGCGCTCTCGCCGATCGGCGGCGGCGCGGGGTCGGTCATCGTTTCCACCCCCAGATTGCGTGCGACCAGCTGCGCCAGCATCCGCTCGTCCAGTTCGCCGGTCTGACGCACCGTTGCGCCTTCCAGCCGCAGCAGGGCAAGCGCTGCCAGGCTGAACACCGCCAGCGCGACGAGCATCTCTAGGAGCGTAAACCCGCCCTCTCCGCTCGTCCCGAGCGAAGTCGAGGGGCGCGAGCACGGACCTGGAGAAACGCCCCTCGACGTCGCTCGGGACGAGCGAGGAAGAAGGTCACCCACCGGTTCGCACCTCGCCATTGGCCGCGACAGTCACCCGCGCCTGCTCCCCCGACCGGATCAGCAGGATCGTCACCGGTTCGCTCGGCTGCCCGGTTGCGTCGAAGGCAGTACGCAGGGTGCCGCCTTTGCCCACCAAGGCCGACGTGCCCTCGCTCCAGGGCCGGGACCGGAACGGCTTGTCCGCGAATGGTATCCAAGTCCCCCCACGCCGCCGGTCGAAGGCATAGCCTCGCGCGGTGACGCGGACTGCCACAGGCTGCCCCTCAACAATGGCTAGGTCGCGGGCGGCGACGGTGCGGGCGGCAAAGGTCTCGGCCTCGTCGCGCAAGCGGCCACGCGGATCGGGAATGGCCATTACGACTCCCGCCGCGAGCGCACCGATGATCGCGATCACAACCATCAGCTCGACCAAGGTAAACCCATTCACCTCGTCATTCCCGCGAAAGCGGGAACCCAGGAGTCCGCCGCTGCGGAGATCCCCAACTGGGTCCCCGCCTTCGCGGGGATGACGAGAGAGGGGTGTACTACCCCCAGTTGCCGATATCGGCATTTTCGCCCTCGCCGCCTTCCTTGTTGTCCCCGCCCAGCGAGAACACGTCGAAGGCGCCATGCTGGCCGGGGAAGCTGTAGCGGTATGGATTGCCCCAGGGATCGTCCGGCAGCCGCTTGATGTAGCCGCCCTGTCGATAGCGTTGCGGCTGCGCCAGTCCCGGCGGCGGCGCCACCAGTGCCTGCAGCCCGTCAGTGGGCGACGGGTAGGTCAGGTTGTCGAGCCGGTACATCTCCAGCGCCTGCTCAATGGTCGCGATGTCAGCCCGCGCTTTCTCGGCATTGGCGCGGCCGGTCGCGGGCAGCACGTTAATCGCAACGATGGTGGCGAGGAGGCCGAGAATGACGATCACCACCATCAGCTCGACAAGGGTGAAGCCACTCTCGCGATCCCGCGAGAGTGGCCCGGCGTAGGCCGGGGCCCAAGGCCTCCGGCCTTCGCCGGAGAACAGTGGAGTTGGATTGGACATCATCACGCGCCTGCCAGCGTTTCGAGCTGAAGAATAGGAAGGAGAATGGAGAGCACGATCACCGCGACGATGCCGCCCATCAGTACGATGATGGCCGGTTCGAGAAGCGACAGCGCCGTCGCAGTGAAGCTGTCGAATTCGCGCTCGAGATAGTCGGCAGCGCGCTCCAGCATCGTGTCGAGCCGTCCTGAGGCCTCGCCGCTCGCCGCCAGATAGACGAGCAAAGGCGGGAACACGCCCGTCCGCCGCAGTGCCGCCGACAGGCTGCCTCCCCCGCGGATCGCCTCGACGATCTCCTCCGACGCCGCCCGCAGCGCACGATTGTGGATCGTGCCGGTGGTCAGCGCGAGCCCCTCCAGCAGCGGCAGCCGCGACGCGACCATTGTCGACAGCGTCCGCGCCATCCGCGCCGCATGCAGGTCGCGGATCAGCCGACCGAGCAAGGGCAGCCGCAGCAGCCAGCGGTCGAAGCGCAGCCGCGTCGCCGGGTCCTTGAGCGCCCGCCAGAACAGGAGACCGCCTAGCGCGAGCGCCAGCAGGATCGCCCACCACCAATTGACCAGCAGGTCAGAGACGCCGATCACCAGCCGGGTCAGAAATGGCAGCTGCTGGCCGACGGTCTCGAACTGTTCGACGACCTTCGGCACGACGAACATCATCAGCGCCGCCACGACAAACAGCGCCACCGCCGACAGCACCGCCGGATAGGCCAGAGCCGTCATCACCTTGGACCGCACCTGTGCCTGACGTTCCTGAAGATCGGCCAGCCGCTCCAGGATCGTCGGCAATGTGCCCGAGCTTTCGCCCGCGCTCACCATCGCCCGGTAGAGCGCCGGAAAGCTCTTGGGCTCCCGCCCCATCGCTTCCGACATGCGCCGCCCCTCGAGCACGCCGGCATGCACCGCGCCGGTGATCGCGCGGACGTGCGGCTTCTCGGTCTGGCGCGATATCGTGCGCAGCGATTCTTCGAGCGGGCTGACCTGCACGAGAGTCGCGATCTGCCGTGTGAAGAGCGTCAGTTCCTTAGCCGTCAGCTTGCGCCGGCGGAAGGAGAAGAGCGGGCGCGACTCCTTCGGGGCACCTGAGCCGGGCTCCAGCCGCAGCACGTAGAGCTTCCGGCCGTCAAGCTTCGCCCGCGCATCGTCCAGCGAGGGCGCGACGACGCTGCCGCGCTTCTCCCCGCCGCGCGTGTCAATCGCGAGATAGTCGAAGTCAGGCATGAGCCCGGCTCCAACCCCGTTCGTTTCGAGCGAAGTCGAGAAACGCACCGGACGCTTCACTCGGCTTCTCGACTTCGCTCGAAGCGAACGGATTAGGAAGAGGATCAGGCATTCACCTGCTCGCGGCGGGTGATGCGAACGGCTTCCTCCGGCGTCGTCTGGCCCTCGACGACCAGGGCGCGGGCAGCGCTTGCCAGGTTCGGCGCGCGGGCGAAGGCGTGGCGGGCGATAGCAACTTCGTCGCCGCCTTCGTTGATCAGACGGCGGATCGTGTCGTCCACCCGCACCGCTTCGAACACGCCGACGCGGCCGCGGAAGCCGGTCTGGCCGCAGGCCTCGCAGCCGCCCGGCTCGTACACCGTGCTGCCGGGCTCCAGCCCCAGCAGCGCCTGCGCCTGTTCGCTCGCCGGCTCTGCGCGCCGGCACTGCTCGCACAGGCGCCGCACCAGGCGCTGCGCGATGACTGCTCGCAAGGTGGAGGCGAGCAGGAAGGGTTCGACCTTCATGTCGCGCATGCGGGTGATGGCACCGACAGCGTCGTTGGTGTGGACGGTCGAGAGCACCAGGTGCCCGGTGAGCGACGCCTGCACCGCGATCTCCGCCGTCTCGCGGTCGCGTATTTCGCCGACCATTACCACGTCGGGGTCCTGCCGGAGAATGGCACGGAGCCCAGCGGCGAAGGTCAGGCCAACCTTGGCGTTCACCTGAGTCTGCCCCACGCCCTCGATTGCATATTCGACCGGGTCCTCGACCGTCAGGATGTTACGGCTGCCGTCATTGAGCAGGCGCAAACCGGAATAGAGCGTCGTCGTCTTGCCGGACCCGGTGGGGCCGGTCACGAGGATGATGCCATTGGGCTCGCGCAGCGCTTCGTGCAGCACTGCCTCGGCCGTTTTCGATAGGCCAAGCACAGCTAGATCGAGGCCGGCATTTTCCTTGTCGAGGATGCGCAGCACCACGCGTTCGCCCGCCCGGCTCGGCAGGGTCGAGACGCGCACGTCAAGCAATTTTCCGCCCAGCGTCAGCGAGATGCGCCCGTCCTGCGGCACGCGCCGCTCGGCAATGTCGAGCCGCGCCATCACCTTGATGCGGCTGACCAGCACCGGCGCGACATGGGCGGGCATGCGCAGCGTCTCGCGCAGCACGCCATCCATGCGCATGCGCACGATCAGCCCAGTCTCATAAGGCTCGACATGGATGTCGGACACGCCCTGACGCACTGCGTCCGCGATCACGCCGTTTATCAGTCGGATCGCCGGCGCGTCGTCGGAACTGTCGAGAAGGTCGTCGGCCGTCGGCAAGTCGCCCGCGATCAGTGCGAGATCGTCGCCGAGCCCGAGCGAACCGGCTGCAGCGGCGGCCGCCTCGCCGTTCATCGCATAATGATCGGAAAGCAATTTGTCGAAAGCCTCGGGTGCGACCGCTTCGATCACGAGCGGCTGGGCGAGGTGCCGGCGCACTTCGAGCAAGGCGCGGGGATCGGCACCTTCCCGCAGCGCCACCTTGAACCGCTCGCCATCAGGCTCGAGCAGGATCACGCCGAACTTGCGCGCGAAGGCGTAGGGGACAGTGATCAACGGAATGCTGTGCTCCGGCGAAGGCCGGAGCCCATCGACCCCGGCCTGCGCCGGGGAACTCAAGACCTCGCTCACCGTCTGGGCTCCGGCACGGGGATCGTTGTGGTCGAGTTCCGCACCTGGGGCACGATGATTTGCGGCGGAGCGGCGGGAGGTGGCGTGCTGCCCGGCAGATTGGGAGGAGGCGTCGGCGGCAGCGTGCCCATATATTCGCGCACCAGCTCGTCGAGGCTCGGCTCGACGTTTGGACGCTGCAGCATCTGCTGCTCGCGCACATAGCCGTACCGCCGTTCGGCCAGCGCCCGCGCATCGGCGGCGGAGCGGATGATGGTCGGGCGAATGAAGACCATCAGGTTCGTCTTCTGCCGCGAGCGCGAGCGCGACTTGAAGAGCTCGCCCAGCAAGGGGAGATCGCCCAGCAATGGTATCTTCTCGATCGTGCGCCGCTCATTGTCGTCGAGCAGTCCGCCGAGCGCGATGATCTCGCCATTGTCGACCGTGACGGTGGTCTCGATCTCGCGTTTATTGAGGATCAGCTCGCTATTGTCATTGGAAACCGGGCCGGCGATCGAGCTGACTTCCTGACGCAGCAGCAATTTGACCGCGCCGCCCTCGTTGATCTGTGGCCGGACCTGCAGCTGAATGCCGACATTCTCGCGCTGCACCGTGCGGAAGGCGTTGTCGAAGTTGTTGGACAGGGCCTGGCCGGTGGTGATCGGGATTTCCTGCCCGACCAGGATGCGCGCCTCCTGATTGTCGAGCGTGACGATCGACGGCGTCGACAGGATGTTCGAGGTGCTGTCAGTCCGAACGGCATTGATGATCGCGCCGAAAATGCCATTGTTGCCGATGTTTGTGGCGAACCCGCCAATGCCGCCGGTCGCGTTCAGGATCGAGTTGACCGCCGCTTGAGCGAGCTGCTGGGACGCCTGGCTGGGCGTCCGCGTGGTCGTTGTCACGCCATCGTCGGTGGTCGTCGTGGTGCGGTCGAGCTCACGTGCACCGATCGCGCCGGCGATGGTCAGGATGTTCGGCTGGGCGTTCGAGTAATTGGTGACGGCGAACGGGATGTCGCTGCCCGGCTTGCCGCCGAGCAGGAACTGCACGCCCAGGCGCTTGGCGAGCGAGTCCGAAATTTCGACGATGATGGCTTCGACCAGCACCTGCTCGCGCCGCACGTCGAGTTGGCGAATCACTTCGCCCAAAGTGCGCTGTGTGTCCGGATTGGCGGCGATGATGATCGCGTTGGCGCCCTCGTAGCGCGTCACGATAGCGCTGTTACGGCCAGTGATGCTCTCGCCCGTGGGCGCGGACGGCACAACCGCGGCCGGCTCGCTGGCTGGCAGGGGCGTGGCTGTGTTGCCGACGGATTTGCTGCGGCTGCTGCCGCGGGGCGTAACCTGCGCGAGCCCGCGCGCCGCGCCCGGCTGGGTGACCGGCTGGCCCGTCAGTTGTTGCAACACCGGCAGCAGCAGCTCGGCATCGGCATTTTCGAGCCAATAGACACGGACTTCGGTGCCGTTCGCTGCGCGGCGGTCGAGATCGCGCGCTACGGCCGCCAGTCGCGATACGGTGCTGGCATCGCCGCGAAGCACGATCGAGTTCGAACTGTCGACCGCGACAATAGACGCCGCCGGGCCCGCCGCCGTACCGCCTGGCCCGGCTGTGGCACTACCGCCAACCAGCTGCCCGAGCGACTGGGCGATCTCGCGTGCCCCGGCGTTGCGCAGCGGCACGACCACTGTCGAGGCGCTGTCCTGGTCGATCCGACGAAGCACTTCGCGCACCCGGCGGACATTGTCGCCGAAATCTACGATCACCAGCGAGTTGCCGGCGCGGTTGGCCGTGACCGAGCCTTGCGGGCTGATCAGCGGCCGGATCGTCTCAACAGCCGAGGGTGCGTCGATCGCGCGCAGCCGGACGATTTCCGTGACAAGCGAGTTGGCGGCTGCCGCCCTCCCCACTCGGCTCGGCTGCGTCGCCGCGCCTTCGATCGGCTGTACCCTGAAGGCACCACCTGCTGACGGGATCGCCACCAGGCCGTTCGCCCGCAGCGTGGACAGGAAAACCTCATAATATTCCGAGCGGCTGAGCGGCCGGTCGGTGACGACCGAGACCTTCCCCTGCACGCGCTGGTCGATGATGAAGGTGCGACCGGTGACCTTGGCCGCGTCCTGGATGAAGGCGCGGATGTCGGCGTCGCGCACGTTCAACGAATATTGCGCGGCGACGGGGCTGGCGACCGCAAGCAGCAGCGCGGGGATGAGAAACTGACGCATCACTGTCCTGAAATGCTCACGGCGATCGGCACGACCTGCGCGCCGCGCTCTACCGCGATCGAGAGATTACCGCCGCGGACGAGGCCCGCCGCCGCACGTTGAAGATCCTGCACCGAGCCGATCGGCCGGCCGGAGACCTGCACGATCACGTCGCCGGGCTGGAGGCCGATCCGTGCGAGAAAGGCGACATCGCCACGCGGCACCAGTCCCGTGACCCGGCCGCCCGCCTGACGTGGCGCCAGGTTCAGCCGCGACTGGAGATCGGCGACGGAGACGTTGCCCGGCGCTGACGTCTGCCCGCCCGGCGTGCTCAGCAAGGCTGTGTTCGTCACCGGCGGCGCTGCTGGCGCAGCGGCGACCGGTGCCGCGCCGGATTGATCCAGGAACAGGGTCTCGTCCGCGCCGCCGCGCGAGATGACCACGCTGTCATAGCCCACCGACTTGAGCGTCACGCCTGGCTGGATCGCCTCACCGACGGAATAGCTGGTCTGCACATTGTCCGGCCCGGCGATGATCGCCGAGCCGCGCCCGGTCGCCTCATCGACCCGTACGCCGAAGAGCTTCAGCTGCAGCGACGTCACAACTGCCGGACCGCCTGCACGGCCCATCCGGAAGAAGGGATCGAAGCCACTCGACAGCACGGCGCGCGCACGATCGATGTCTGGCCCTTGAGCCGGCTGCCAGTCGCCCAGCGGGCCCAGCGGCGTCACCACCGCCCAGACCAGCCGCGCGCTTTGTAACGCCAGCAGTGCCAGTAGCGCGATTTCGGTCAGGCTCAGCAGGCTATAGCGCGGCAAGCGCCGGAAGAGGCGCCATTGGCGCGGATCGATTGCGAGACGCAAATCCTCACTCCCCCGGGGCAGAAGCTGCCTTTGCGACGATTCGGTGACAGTTTTGCGTCACTCTCCTGGCTTGACGCTCCGCCCCTAAGCATCGCACTTCGCTCGCTTATACGGGCCGGAGTGCTGCATGGACAATCCCTTCGACCAGATGGTCATCGACAGCATGATGAGCGCGCCCGGCGTCCAGCGCGTGCCGAGCGCGAAGCTGCATCTGTTCATCAAGCGCAACTTCCTTTCGGCGGAGGAATGCAGCGCCTTGATCGAGCGGATTCGCGCCAACCGCCGACCTTCGACGCTTGCCAACTTCAATGGCGATGCGGCCTTCCGGACTTCGCAGACCTGCGATCTCGACTCCGAGGACGCGGTCGTGCGCGCAATCGAGGACAAGATCACCGCCTTCTCGCGCCTCGATCCGATCTATGGCGAGCCGCTGCAAGGCCAGCATTATGAGGTCGGGCAGGAATTCAAGGCGCACACCGACTATTTCGAGCCGCAGGGCGTCGACTACCAGAAATACACGTCGGTCGCGGGCCAGCGCACCTGGACGGTGATGGTCTATCTGAACGAGCCCGAGGCAGGCGGCGCGACGCGGTTCAAGGCGATCGACAAGATGGTGCAGCCGGAAACGGGCAAACTGCTCGCGTGGAACAATCGTCGGCCGGATGGCACCGTAAATCCGTCCACCATTCATCATGCGATGAAGGTGCGGGCGGGCGAAAAATTCGTGATCACCAAATGGTTCAGGGAGCGACCCTGGGGCTGGTAAGCCCTGCCTTCACAGCAGGGCTCTCCAAAGGTCAGGCGAGGACCGACTTCACCCTCTGGCTGCGGCGGGACATGGCGCCGATCAGGCCGAAACCGCCCAGCATCATCGCCCAGGTCGCCGGTTCGGGCACCGCCGCGATATCAGCCGAGAAGCTGCCGGTCGCGGTGGCGCGGAAACTGCGCAGCGAGTTGGACGTGGTCGCCTGGTTCAGGCCCTTATTGGCGCCGTTAACGAGCGACTGGATCGCGGTCAGCGAGAAGGCCGCGTCGCGCTCGGTCGTGTTCGAAAGGTCCAGGAAGTCCGACGTGTAGGTGATGGTCGCGCCGCTGCTCGTCGCCGCTGACAGCCCGCCCGAGGTCGCATTCTTCTGGCCGAACACCGTCTGGTCGTTGATCAGCGTCGCGCTGAGCAGGTTCGCACCGGCCGCGTAGGTCTTGTTGCCGATAACGATGTCATGGGCCGACTTGAACGAGAAGCCGCCCGCCAGGCCCCACTGAGCGACATAGGGCTGACCGAACACCATCATCTGGCTGGCCGGCGTGGCCGCGACCGACAGGTTCATCATGAACTTGGCGTCCACGTCCGTGACGAACGGCGCCAGCGCATCGGTCAGGAACGAGAATTTGACGTTCACAGGCGCGGCAACGGCTGCGTTCGGATTATAGCCGTTCGCGGCCAGGTTGGTCTGGGTGAACAGGCTGCCGCCGGTGCCGTTTGCGCGAAAACTGTTCGCCGTTCCGCCCGTGCCGTCATTCTGCCAGACGATATTGCCGCTGTTGGTGGCGTTGAACGAAGCGAAGGTCGTGACGGCCGCATCGGCGGCGCCGGCAAAGGCTAGAGTGGCAGCGATGGCGGCAGCGCCGCTCCAGAAGCTCTTCATGTTTACACCCCCAAAACGCAACAACAACAACGCGGAGGCAAGACACGCTTCCGCTGTTCGTGCTGCTACGGGCAGGAGATGGCGGCCGGAAGAGGTGAAAAGCTCGTTAACCACTCCCGAATCGGGACAAGCCGGCGCTTGGAGGCACAAAAAAAAGGGCGGCAGAAGCCGCCCTTTCCCTGTTGTTCGAGGCTGTTAGGCCAGAACGGACTTCGCACGGCTGCTGCGGCGCGCAGCGGCACCGAGCAGGCCGAAGCCGCCGAGCATCATCGCCCAGGTCGCCGGCTCCGGAACGGTCGGAGCGAACGACTGACCGCCGATGGCGGAACCGTTGATCAGGCCGAAGGTACCGGGCTTGAACGCATAAGCGTTGGTGCGCAGGATGTAGACCGCGCTACGCTCCGTGCCGACCAGGCCATTCGTGCCGAACTCGATTTCGACGCGGTTGCCGTTGGCGGTGCGGCCAGCGGTCGAGGTGAACATGCCCGGATTCGCACCGGCCTGGAACGGACCAGCGCCATCAACGTCGTTCGGACCTTCGCGATAGGCGAAGACCGAGAATTTGCCGAACTGCGCGCCGGTCAGCGTGAAGATCTCATGATCATTGTCGGTCGAGTTGTTGCCCGGCCCGAGGCGCTGAACCTGGTAGTAGAAGTCCAGCTGGCCAAGCGTGTTGCGATACACGGCCTGACGGACGAGCGCCTGGAACGTCAGCGCAGTGGCGACGTCTTCGCGATAGGCGATGCGGGTGCCCTGGGTGGCGGCAACCGGCGCGAACGGATCAATGGCGACGCCGGTCGAGCCCGGCAGAACCACGGCCGCCTGGACCGGGAAAGCGGCTAGCGCAGCCGCCGCGAGCAGAAACTTCTTCATCATAAACCCCCTTACAAGTTCGCCACCCGCAAGGGGGTGACCTGGTACACGACTCGTTACATGCGGTCCTGCAGGCCTCTAATACATGTAAATGGCCTCCGAGCGAAAGAGGTAAATAAAAGGTTAAGGGTGCCGTTTTGGCACATTCGCTGAAGTCAGGCGGAAAGATGCTCCACGAGCCGCTTGACCTTCGCCTGCCGCCATTGCGGTGTGGGCGCGATGAGCCAATAGCGCAGTCCCTGATCCACCGGATCGCCCAGGATGCGCAATCTTCCTGCTTCGACGTCACCGCGGGCCAGCAGCTCCGGTACCAACGCCCGCCCAAGTCCGGCAGCAGCGGCTTCGATGGCGAGGCCCGCATCGGCAACGCGCAGGATCGGTTCCGGCGCGGCATGGCCCGGCCAGGCGATCCAGCGATCGGCCTCGCCGCTGGGACTGGCGACCTTCAAGAAGCTGGCGGAGCCGACCGAAACCCCCTCCAGCTCGCCCTTGTCGACCATCAGCCGGATAGCCAGGTCCAGATTGGCCTCGGTGAAGTCGATCGCCTCGTCGGCTGCAATCAAGTGGAAGCGCAGCTCCGGGTCCTGCTTGGCGAGGTCGCCCAGACGCGACGATAGCCATCGGGCGGTGAGATCACGCGGTGCAGCGATCGTCAGCACCTTGGAGGATTGGCCAGCCTGCATCGCGCGCACCGCGTCCTCGAAGCAGAGAAAGCCATGGCGCAAGGCGTCCAGCCCTGCTTCGGCTTCGGGCGTCAGCTCCAGTCCGCGAGTCGTGCGCCGGAAGAGCACCGTGCCAAGCGTGTCCTCTAATGCCCGGATCTGCTGACCCACCGCCGCGGGGGTGACGGCCAACTCGTCGGCGGCGCGCGTGAACGACAGATGGCGCGCCGCAGCATCGAGCACGCGCAGGCCGTTCAGCGGCAGGTGGGTCCGCTTCATGCCTGCACCGCCGGCGCGACGAGCGGGAAGCGCGGGATGGCGATGTCGAACATCGATCCGTCCTCGCCGACCATCCGGTAGCTGCCGCGCATCTGTCCGGTCGGCGTCGCGAGGGGGCAGCCGGAGACATAGTCGTAGGAGCCGCCGGGCTCGATCACCGGCTGCTCGCCGACCACGCCTTCGCCCTGCACTTCGTGGCGTGCCCCGCGTCCGTCCGTGATGATCCAGTGGCGCGTGAGCAATTGCACCGCCATCCGCCCCTCATTTTCCAGCCGGATGTGGTAGGCCCAGAACCAGCGGCCCTTGGCCGGATCCGACTGTTCGGGCAGGAAGCTGACCGACACGCGCACGGTCACCCCGCGCGTCGTCTGCGCATGGGGGAAGAGCGCCTTCAAAGGCCGACGCTCCCCAGCGCCCGGTCGAGATCGTCGATCAGGTCGGCTGGGTCTTCCAGGCCGACATTGAGTCGCAGCATGCCCTCGGTAATGCCCATCGACTCCCGCACGTCCGCGCCCAGGCTGCTGTGCGTGGTCGACGACGGATGGGTCATTAGCGACCGCGAATCGCCGATATTGTTGGAGATGTCGATCAGCTCCAGCGCGTCGAGCAGGCCGTGCGCCTGAGCCCGGTCGCGCACGAACAGCGACATGATCGTGCCGCCGGCACTCATCTGCGCGAGCGCGAGGTTGTGCTGCGGGTGCGATGGGAGCCCCGGATAGAGCACGCGCGACACGCGGCCCTCCAGGAAGGTCGCGACCTGCATCGCATTCTCGCACTGGCGGCGGACGCGGAGATCGAGCGTCTCGAGCCCTTTTAGCACCACCCAGGCGTTGAAGGGCGACAATGTCGGCCCGGTGTTGCGTAAGAACGGCAGCAGCACGTCGTTGATGAAGGCTTTCGATCCGCACACCGCACCGGCGAGCACCCGCCCCTGCCCGTCCATTAGCTTGGTCGCCGAATAGGCGACCACATCGGCGCCGAAGGTCATCGGCCGCTGCAGCGCGGACGTGGCGAAGGCATTGTCGGCGACGGTCACGATGCCGTGCGCCTTGGCGATGCCGCAGACGGCCGCCAAATCGACGATCTCCAGCGTGGGGTTCGCGGGCGTCTCGAAGAAGAAGACCTGGGTGTTCGGCCGCACTGCCGCTTCCCAGGCCGCCGTGTCCGAGCCTTCAACGATCGTCACCTCGATACCGAAGCGGGGCAGCAAGCTGTCGGTCAGCCAGCGGCAGGACCCGAACATGGTGCGGGCCGCAACCAGATGATCGCCGGCAGAGAGCTGGCAGAGCAAAGCCGCCGTCATCGCCGCCATGCCGCTCGCCATGCAGCGCGCCGCCTCCGCTCCTTCCAGCAAGGCGATGCGCTGCTCCAGCATCTCGACCGTGGGGTTCTGCAGCCGGCTATAGGTCATGCCGTGCTGCTCGCCGGCGAAGCGCGCCGCGGCGTCGCCGGCGCAATCATAGGCATAGCCGGACGTCAGGAAGAGCGCTTCGGACGTTTCGCCCCATTCCGAACGCGCTGTCCCGCCCCGCACAGCGAGGGTGGCCGGCCGCCATCTGGCGGTGATGCTGCGGTCCTGTCCCGATCGTCTCTTCACATCGGCGCTTTGCCGGGCGACCATGGTTCCGGTCAACCCAAAGCCCGTACGGGCTGAGCTTGTCGAACCCCTGCTTTTTCTTCTAGCGGGCCGACAAACAAGAACAGGGCTTCGACAGGCTCAGCCCGAACGGAGCGGGGGTTTCGGTGCGTAACATCCTTTCGCGTTTCGAACGGCTTACTGCCGCGCAGATGGCGTCGCTGCTAATCCTAGTGGCAGCATTGCTGTTCTTCGTGCGGCTCGACGACCCCGCGCTGCTGATGTTCGACGAGGTCTATTACGTTCCGGCGGGCAAGGACGTGTTCGACATGGTCCGCCGCTCCAACCAGGAGCATCCGCTCTTCGCCAAATGGCTGATCGGCCTTTCGGTCGCCATATTCGGCGACAGTCCGATCGGATGGCGCGCTTTGGCCAGCGTCGCCGGGATAGCAACCATGGTCTCCATCTACGTGATCGCCCTGAAGCTGTTCGGCGATGTGCGCACCGCAGCAACGGCGGCGCTGCTCGCGTTGCTCAATCAGATGCTGTTCGTGCAGGCGCGGATCGCCACCCTCGACGTGTTCGCCGGCGCGTTCCTCTTCGTCAGCATCGCACTGCTGGTCTGGGGCCATGGCCGCCCGGGACAGCGCTGGCTGCTGGCAGCCGGCATCTGCCTGGGCCTAGCGATCGGCTGCAAGTGGAGCGCGATGCCCTTTCTGGCGCTGCTCGGGATCGGCGTGCTGATCGGCTGGAGAGAGCGGCGGTTCCGGGCCGGCACGGTCTTCGGCGGCGCGGCGGTGGTCGCCTACCTCGTGACGTTTCTACCCGCCGTCTTCTACGCGAACGAGCCGATCAAGCTCGACCAGATCATCCCCTTCCAAATGTACATGTTCCAGCTGCAGACGCGGCCGCTCGAGCAGCACACCTATCAGAGCACGCCCTGGCAATGGCCGCTGATCACGCGGCCGATCTGGTACCTCTATGAGCCCGTGCAGGGCGTTCAGCGCGGCGTGCTGCTGATCGGCAATCCGGCAATCATGTGGAGTGGACTGATCGCGCTCGCCGCTTGCCTGTGGGACGGATGGAAGGAGCGCAGCCGTCCGCTCCTGCTCCTGTGCGCGCTCTACATCTTTTCCTTCGCGATCCTGATCGTGATCCCGAAGAAGATCGGCTTCTATTATTACTACTACTTCCCCGGCCTGTTCCTGACCTTGCTGATCGCCGCAACCTTCCACCATGCCTATCGCGTGAAGGAGCGCTGGCTGCCGGCCGGCTTCCTGGCGGTCAGTTTCGGGCTGTTCACCTATTTCTACCCGATCCTGTCGGCTGCCCCGCTGCCCAATGATCAGGCCTTCCACCGTTGGATGTGGCTATCGACCTGGCCTTAATAGCGGCTCCACACGAAGCGGCTTGACAAGGCGAAGTTCCAGACCGCGCCGACCACGATGCCCGCGAGCGCCGAAACAGTCGCTTGCGCATAGCGCCCCGAAAACAGGAAATCGGCCACGCCGACATTGGCGAAGGCTCCGACGGCGCACACCGCGCAAAAGCTCAGCCAGCCTTTCGTCAGCGCCTTGATGCCGTGCAGCCGCCGATCGCGATAGGTCAGCGCGTTGTTCAAGAAGAAGTTGAAGGTCATCGCTCCCAAGGTCGCAATGGCCTGCGCCGTGCGGAAGGCGAGACCCGGCCCATGCAGCAGCCAGAAGATGCTCATATGCACGGCGATCCCCAGCGCGCCGATCGCCCCAAACATGGCGAACCGCGTCGGGATCCATCGGCCGAACAGCCGGTCGTAGAGCGCGATCAGGAACTCGAGCGCGACGACATGATCGAGCTTGGATTCGCCAATCTCGCGGCGGTGAAACTGCAGCGGCACTTCGGCGAACCGGAGCGGCGTGGCCGCGCTGGTCAGCAGATCGAGCAGGATCTTGAATCCGATGCCGGACAGGCGCGGTGCCAGTTTCCGGAAGGTCTCGCCGCGGATCATGAAGCAGCCGCTCATCGGGTCGTGCAGTTCCGACTTCAGCACCAGCCGCGCAATCCGGCTCGCCGCTTCCGACTTGGCCAGCCGCTCGCGCTCCCAATCGCCGGTCCCGCCGCCTGGCACGAAGCGCGATGCGATCGCCAGGTCGAGCTCGGGATCGGCATAGAGGGCAGCGGCCAGACGCGGCAGCACATCGGGGTCGTGCTGGAGATCGGCGTCAATCACGGCGATCAGCGGCGCCGCCGTCGCCATCATCCCCTCGATGCAGGCGGAAGAGAGGCCGCGGCGGCGAATGCGCTCGATGACCCGGATGCGCCGGTCGCCCTGGGCGAGGACGCGCAGCCGCTCGGCCGTGCCGTCCGGGCTATTATCGTCGACGAAGACCGCTTCCCAGCTGAAGCCCGAGAGCGCCTTGTCGAGCCGCCGCACCAACTCCTCCACATTCTCGACCTCGTTGAAGGTCGGGATGACGATGGCGAGTTCCAAAAGTTGTCCGTTCGTTTCGAGCGAAGTCGAGAAGCGGGTGCCCTCCCGCTTCCCGCCACCGCTTCTCGGCTGCGCTCGAAGCGAACGGTCGGGGGATGTCACGGTCACAATGCCGCTAGCACCCGGTCGCCCATCTCCGATGTGCTCAGGCTGCCGCCGAGATCGGCAGTGCGGGCGCCCCCCGCCAGCGCAGTCGCGACTGCCTTCTCGATCCGGTCCGCCGCTTCCGGCTCCCCAAGCGAATAGCGCAGCATCATCGCGGCGGAGAGGATCGTCGCCAGCGGGTTGGCCTTGCCTTTGCCCGCGATGTCCGGCGCGCTGCCGTGGATAGGCTCGTACAGCCCCTTGCCGGCTGCATCGAGCGAGGCCGAGGGCAGCAGCCCGATCGATCCGACGCACATTGACGCCTGATCCGACAGGATATCGCCGAACAGGTTACCGGTGACGATCACGTCGAACGCGCCCGGATCGCGCACCAGCTGCATCGCGGCATTGTCGACATACATGTGGGTGAGCGCCACGTCCGGATAGTCGGTGGACGTCTCGATCACGACATCGCGCCACAGCTGCGACGTTTCCAGCACATTGGCCTTGTCGACCGAGCAGAGCCGCCCTTTGCGCTTCCGCGCCGTCTCGAAACCGAGCCGCGCGATCCGCGATACTTCGGCCTCGTCATAGCGCATGGTGTCATAGCCTTCGCGCAGCCCGACGTCGGTCGAGCGGCGGCCGCGGGGCGTGCCGAAATATACGTCGCCGGTCAGTTCGCGCACGATCATCAGGTCGATTCCGGCGGCAATCTCCGGCTTCAGCGCCGAGGCGCCGAGCAACTCCGGAAACGCCTTGGCCGGACGCAGGTTGGCGAAAAGGCCGAGTTCCCGCCGCAGGCCGAGAATCGCCTGCTCCGGCCTCAGCGCGCGTTCAAGCGCGTCGCAGTCCGGATCGCCGACCGCGCCAAACAGGATGGCGTCGGCGTGCCGGGCGAGATCGAGTGTTCCAGGCGGGAGCGGGTGGCCATGCGCCTTATACGCCGCGCCGCCGACGGGCGCCTCCTCGAAAGTCAGGTCGAGATCGAGTGCCTGCAGGACGCGCAGAGCCTCGGCGGCTACCTCAGGACCGATACCGTCACCCGGTAGAACTGCGATCAACATGCTCACCCCTATCCGTCATCCCGGCCTCGAGCCGGCATCCCGCTTCTCCTGGCTCTGGAGCCAAAGCGGGCCCCCGGGTCAAGCTCGGGGTGACGGTGATAAGCGTTTCAATCTTTGCACCAGCCGCTCCCGGGCGGCGAGCACATCGACCTTCCGGCCAGCGAACAAGTGCGTTTCGAGGGCACGAGCATTGCGGTCGAGATTCGGGGCGCCGACGCCATAGCCCAGCTCCGCCAGCAGCAGTGCTTCGAAGCGAATGAGCCCGTCCATCCAGCCCCGCGCGCTTGGCGCATGTTCGATGGCGCCAAGCAGGCCCGACAGCCCTTCATAGAGATTGGGATAAGGCTGCCCCTCCGGCAGCGTCACCGCCGTCAACGCGCAAACCCACTCGATTGCAGCCGCTGGCAGCGGCTCGGACAGCAAGGGAGCTCGGCTGTGCACCAGTTCCACCGTAGCGGCGGCGAGTTGCTCTTCCACCCGCGCCCGGAACTCGGCCTGGATCAGATTGCCCGCTTGCAAGATCGGCCGCAGCCGCCGCGAACGGCCGCCGCGGACATAGCCGGCTTGCAGGCCATTGCGCGGCGTCAGCGCGCGCAGGATCGCGCCATGCTCACCATGGGCGCGGACGGCGAGGACCAGAGCGGAAGTGGAGATCAGCATGGAGCAGGCGCCCCTCGACTTCGCTCGGGACGAGCGGTCCAATTCATTTCGCTCGTCCTGAGCGAAGCGCGCAGCGCATAGTCGAAGGGCGCTCCTTCGAGCTACCGCGCATGGTAAAAGTCGTAGACCTGCTGCGCGACCGACCGGCTTACGCCCGGCGCTTTGGCGAGGTCCTCTAAGGACGCCGCCCGCACGGCCTTGGCGGTGCCGAAATGCATCAGCAGCGCTTTCTTCCGCGCGGGGCCAATGCCGGGCACCTCGTCCAGCGAGCTGACGCCGATCGCTTTGGCGCGCTTCTGCCGATGCGCGCCGATCGCGAACCGGTGTGCTTCGTCACGCAGCCGCTGAAGGTAGAAGAGCAAGGGCGAGTTGGGCGGCAGGGTGATTTCGCGGCCGTCGAGCAGGTGGAACACCTCCCTGCCCTCGCGGCCGTGATGCGGACCTTTGGCTACGCCGACTAGCGCGACATCCTCGACGCCGATTTCGTCCAGCGTTTTCGCAGCCGCGTTGAGCTGCCCGCGCCCGCCGTCAATCAGCACCAGATCGGGCCAGTCGCCGCCCTCCCGCTCCGGATCTTCGTTCTTCGCGCGCCCGAAGCGCCGCTCGAACACTTCGCGCATCATCGCGAAGTCGTCGCCCGGCGCGGTTTCCGGCCGCTTGATGTTGAACTTGCGATAGCTATTCTTGCGGAAGCCCTCTGGTCCAGCAACGATCATCGCGCCAAGCGCATTGGTGCCCATGATGTGCGAGTTGTCGAACACCTCGATGCGATCGGGCGGCCCATCGAGTTCGAACAGGTCGGCGAGTTCGCGCAGCACCTTGGCCTGGGTCGTACTCTCCGCCAGCCGGCGGTCCAGCGCTTCCTCGGCATTGCGCTTGGCCTGTTCGATCAGCCGCCGCCGGTCGCCACGATGGGCGTTGGTGATGGCAACCCTGCCCTTCGCCTGTTCGGCAAGCGCTTCGGCGATCAGATCGCCTTCGGCCAGTGCGCGGTCGAGCAGGATCGAACGGGGCGGCGTCACTTCCTCATAGAATTGCATCAGGAAGGCGGCGAGCACTTCCTCTTCGGACGAGTCCTCGGTGTGGGTCGGGAAAAAGCTGCGATGGCCCCAATTCTGACCGCCGCGGATGAAGAAACCCTGGATGCACATCGTGCCGGCCTTGCAGGCGAGCGCGAAGACATCGGCGTCGCCGACGCCCTCCGCGTTGATCGCCTGTGTGCCCTGGATGAAGGTGAGCGCCTTCAGCCGGTCGCGAAACACCGCGGCGAGCTCGAAATCCATATTCTCGGCCGCTGCCTGCATCGCGGCGCCCAGCTTCGCCTGCACCTGCGTCGACTTTCCGGCCAGGAACGCCTTCGCATCGCCGACCAGCTCGGCATAGCCGGATTCGTCGATCCGGCCGACGCAGGGCGCGGAGCAGCGCTTGATCTGGTAGAGCAGGCATGGCCGCGATCGATTGGCGAAGAAGCTGTCAGAACAGGACCTTAGCAGGAAGAGTTTCTGCAACGCATTGAGCGTGCGGGTCACCGATCCGGCGCTGGCGAAGGGGCCGTAATAATTGCCTTTGATCTTCTGCGCCCCGCGATGCTTCTGCACGCGGGGATAGGCGTGATCGGAGCGGAGCAGGATATAGGGGAAGCTCTTATCGTCGCGCAGCAGCACATTGTAGGGCGGGCGGTAACGCTTGATCAGCTGCGCTTCGAGCAGCAGCGCCTCGGCCTCGTTGTTGGTCGTCACGATCGTCATCGACCGGGTCTGCGCGACCATGCGCTGCAGCCGCTTCGAAAGGCGCGAGACCTGGGTGTAGTTGGTCACCCGGTTCCGCAGCGCCCGCGCCTTGCCGACATAAAGCACATCGCCGCGCGCGTCCTGCATCCGGTAGACGCCCGGCCGCACCGGCAAGGTTTTCAGCACGTTGCGGATCGCGGCGACGCCCTGCTCCAGGTCCGGCGCATCGGCCCCGCGCACGCTGTAGGTGGCGGTCTCCTCGTTGAACCGATCGGGGCTTTGCGGACGGGACATGGGGTGGCACAGTTAGGCATTGCCGCGCCGCCGGACAATCGCGGCGAATAGGGGAGGACATCATGAAGCTGATCGCCACCGCCATCGCCCTGGCGCTCGCCGCGCCCGCCGCCGCGCAGACCGTCACGCCGGCCATCCAGCAGGCGCTCGCCAATCCTGCTCGGCCGGACGCCGACAGAGCCCGTGATGCCAACCGCAAGGCAGGCGAGCTTCTCGCCTTCTCCGGCATAAAGCGGGGGGACAAGGTTGCCGACTTCATCATGGGCGGTGGCTATTGGACCAAGATCCTGGCCGGACTCGTCGGATCAAACGGCCGCGTCTACGCCTATCAGCCAGCCGAGTTCATCGGCTTCCGCGCCGCCTATGGCACCGAACAGGACGAGGCCGTGAAAGGCCTGGCCAACGTGACGCCGCTGCGTCCATCGCTCGCCAGCTTCAGCTTCGCCGAGCCGCTGGACGCAATCATCACCGTGCAGAACTACCACGACCTGCACCTGAAGATCGCGCCGCCGGGCTTTGCCGGCGTCGTCGCGAAGAAGCTGTACGATTCGCTGAAGCCGGGCGGCGTGCTGCTGGTCGTTGACCACGTCGCCAACGCCGACCCTGACTTCAAGGTGCCCGACACACTCCACCGGATCGATCCCGACGCGGCGCGGAAGGAGATCGAGGCCGCGGGATTCGTGTTCGACGGATCGCTCGACATCCTCCGCCGCACCGACGACCCGCACACCACCAACGTGTTCGCGCCCGAAATCCGCGGCAAGACCGACCAGTTCGTCTTCAAGTTCCGGAAGCCTAAATGAGGATCGCGGGCAAGACCGCGCTGGTCACCGGCGGCACGGACGGGATCGGCCTCGAGATCGCCCGGCAGCTCAGGGCAAAAGGCGCGACGGTGATCGCCGTGGGCCGCGATCCCGGCCGGCTCGCCTCGGCTCGGGACGAAGGTTTCGAGACCGTTAAGGCCGACCTGTCGACCAAACAGGGCTGCGACCACCTCGTTGAGGAGATTGGCGGCGCTCCCATCGACATGCTCGTCAACAATGCCGGCATGGGCGGCCCGTCCGACCTGCTCACCGACTTCGACCTCGACAAGACGGATCAGGCGATCTTCCTCAACCTGAACGCGCCGATGCACCTGATCGCGGCCTTCTTGCCGACGCTGCGCGAGCGACCGGAAGCGGCAATCGTGAACGTGACCTCCGGCCTGGCGATCGCCCCGCGCGCCGGCGGTCCGGTCTATTGCGCGACCAAGGCCGGGCTGCGCAGCTTCACCCAGGCGCTCCGGCACCAACTGAAGGACACGCGCATCACGGTCATCGAAGCGCTGCCCCCAGTGGTGGACACGCGCATGACCGCCGAGAACCCGCGCAAGAAGATGGCGCCCGCAGACTGCGCGGCCGAGATCGTTCGTGCGATCGAGACGAACAAGGCGGAGGCATTCATCGGCGCAACCAAGCTGCTGCGGGTGGTGAGCGAGCTCTCACCTGCCGCCGCCCGGCACATCATGATCAAATATTGAGTGGCGGGGCTGCTGTCCGGCCTCGCGGTCGTCGAGGCGTCCTCCTTCGTCGCTTCGCCGACCGCCGGCCTCTATCTCGCCCAGCTCGGCGCAGAGGTGATCCGGATCGACCAGATCGGCGGCGGTCCCGACTTTCGCCGCTGGCCGCAGGCGCCCAATGGGGCGAGCCTCTATTGGGAGAACCTCAACCGCGGCAAGAAGTCGGTCGCGCTCGACCTGGCGCGACCCGAAGGGCGCGAGCTGATGCAGGCGCTCGCCGCGTCGACGGGGCAATTCCTAACCAACTATCCTGTTGACGGCTTCCTGGCGCATGCGGCCCTGGCAAAGCGGCGCTCCGAACTCATCACCGTCCGAGTCATGGGCACTGCGCAAGGCGGTCCGGCGCTCGACTACACCGTCAACGCCGCAGTCGGCATTCCGCAGATCACGGGACCGGCGGAACTCGGCGACACTCCGGTCAATCATGTGCTCCCCGCCTGGGACCTGCTGACGGGCGCCTATGCCGCCTTCACGATGCTCGCGGCCGTGCAGCACCGCGCCGCGAGCGGCTCGGGAGGCGAATACCGCATCCCGCTCCAGGACGTTGCCACCGGTAGCATCGCCAATCTGGGTATGATTGCCGAGGCGCTTGTCACCGCGCCGCGCCCGCGCCTCGGCAATGACGTGTTCGGCGCGTTCGGGCGCGACTTCGTGACGGCCGATGGCAAGCGGCTGATGCTGATGGCGATCACGCCCAAACAATGGTCGGGGCTGGTTGCGGTGCTCGGGCTCGGTGAGGCCGTGGCCAGGGTAGAAGCAGAGCGACGCGTGAGCTTCGCGGTGGACGAGGGCCTTCGTTTCGCGCACCGCGACGCTCTCTTCCCTCTAATAGAGGCATCGCTCGCGCGGCGCACTTCGGGCGAGCTGATCCCCGCACTGGAAAGCCACGGCTGCTGTTTTGGCGGTTACCAAAGCGTCGCCGAGGCCGCACACGATCCCGCTCTGGTCACCGCCAATCCTCTGTTCGGGTCAGCGGCCAATCCGAGCGGCGAGTGTTACCCTGCGGCGAGCGCCTTCCTGTCGGAGCCGCGGGCGCCGCCACGGTCAGCACCCCAGCTCGGGGCGCACACGGAGGAAGTGCTCGCTGAGCGGCTCGGCTTGTCCGCTGCCGAGATTGGGCGGCTGCACGACGATGGACTGATCGGCTAAAGCGATCGCAGGAAGGACAGCGTGTCGCTGCCAAACGCCACTCGCTCGGCACCCAGCTTTGCGTTCCAATAGCCTTCCGATCCATGCGCCATGCGCAGAGCATGGAGCCTTGCCGTGAGTCGGTGCAGCGGAAACTCGGCGGTGATGCCGATCGCCCCATGCACCGCGTGCGCGATGCCGGCGATGGTTGGGGCGGCGGTGCTCGCAACCGACTTCGCGATGGCGGCGGCGGATACTGGCGGCGCGACGCCGTAGCGGCAGGCGCCCTGAGCGGCGATCCGCACCAGCACCACTTGTTCGGCCATCAATGCCAGTTGCTGCTGGACCGCCTGGAAGCGGCCGATCGGCTTGCCGAACTGGCTACGCTGATTGGCATGCTCGACGCTCATCTCCAGCAACCGCTCGCCAATGCCGGCCATTTCGATCGCGGCAAGAACCGCGAGCAGCGGCCTGCCGGGCGCGTTTGTAAGGCGTGCGGCCATTGCTTCGCCGATGCCCGCGATGCCGTGGCGTCCAGCAGCGCGGAGGAGGGGCTCGACTTCGCTCAAACTCAGTTCCGTCAGAGCATCGAGAAACCCGGCCTCGTCGAGCGCTAGCATCGCTTGATCAGGGGAATGCGCGGCTGCGATCCGTTCGAATGACGCAACCAAATCCATCAGCGCAGCCCCAAGCCCCGGGCGATGATGCCGCGCAGGATCTCGCGCGTGCCGCCTCGCAGCGAGTAAGCGGGTGCGAGCGCCAATGCATGTATGAGGGCGGTTCTGAGATCGGGAGCGGCCTCCTCTTCGGGATGGCTGCCGAGATCGTCGGCGATCACCTCCGGAACCTTCTGCTCGAAGCCGGTGCCGAGATCCTTCAGCAGCGATGCCTCGATCACCGGCTGCTCGCCGGCGGCAAGCCGCGCCGTCACTGCGATCGACATGGCACGAAGCGCCGCCAGCTGCGCGGTCAGTCCGCCGACCCGCTCCACCCGCGCGCTGGACGCGCCGACCCGGCGCAGATGATCGATCCACGCGTCGAACAGCACCGAACTCGACCAGATGCGTTCCGGACCGCTGCGCTCGAAGGCGAGCTCGGCGTTGACCTGGGCCCAGCCCGCCCCCTCGTCGCCGAGCAGCGCGTCGTCGCTCAGCTGCACGTCGTCGAAGAACACCTCGTTGAAGTCGCGATGGCCGGTCGCATCCTCGATACCGCGGATCGTCACGCCCGGAGCACGCAGGTCGACGATGAACTGCGATAGCCCCTTCTGCCGGTCCTCGGGACAGCCGGAGGTGCGCACCAGCGCGATCATATAATCGGAAAGATGGGCGCCGGTGGTCCAGATCTTCTGCCCCGTCAGCTGCCAGCCGCCTTCGCCCCGCTCCGCCCGGCTGCGGACCGAAGCGAGGTCGGATCCCGCGCCCGGCTCGCTCATGCCGATGCAGAAGAAAATCTCGCCCCGGCAGATGCGCGGCAGGTAGAAGCTCTTCTGCGCCTCGCTGCCGAAGCCGAGGATCACTTGCGCGCTCTGCCGGTCGGCGATCCAGTGCAGCCCGACCGGCGCGCCAGCCGCGAGCAGTTCCTCCACCACGACATAGCGGGCGAACGGCCCTCTCCCCCCGCCGCCATATCGCTCCGGCAGAGTCAGCCCCAGCAGGCCCGCTTCGGCAAGCGCCCGGCTGAAAGCGGTATCCACGCCGATCCAGGAGCGGACGCGTTTGCTGACGGGGCGATCCAGCACATGATCTTCGATCAGCCGGCGAATCCGGGCACGAAACGCTTCGTCTTCGTGCGGGATTTCGGCGAAAGCGAGCTGGTCGAACATCTATTCGCCGGTGAAGCGCGGCGCCCGCTTCTCCAGGAACGCGTCGATCGCTTCGTCATTGTCGCGCGTGGCGTGCGCCAGCGACTGCATTGCCGCGGACATTTCGAGGATGTTGGCGAGAGTCGCAGTCTGCCCCTCGCGCAGCAGCCGCTTGGTCATCCGCACTGCATGCGGCGGATTGGCCGCGATTTTGTCGGCTACCTCACGGGCGGTAGTGAGCAGGGCATCCGGCTCCACCACGCGCGAGACCAACCCCATGGCGAGCGCCTCGTCGGCACCGAAGGTCTCCCCGGTCAGCGCCAGCTCCGTGGCCCGCGAGAAGCCGATGATGCGCGGCAGCAGCCAGGCGCCGCCATCTCCGGGCACGATGCCAACCTTGACGAAACTTTCTGCAAAGACAGCGGCTTTCGAGGCGATCCTCACGTCGCACATACAGGCCAGGTCCAGCCCGGCGCCGATCGCCGGTCCGTTGATGGCCGCGATAACCGGCACTTCGAGCGCTTGGAACAGCAGGGGCAACCGCTGGATGCCGGCGCGGTAGTTGCGGCGCGTCTGTGCCGGCAGCGATGCGCGGAGCCCCGCGCCCGACTTCATCGCCTTCAGATCGCCGCCCGAGGAAAAGGCCGAGCCGGCGCCAGTCAGGATCACCGCGCGCACGCTGATATCCTCGTCCGCATCGGTAAGGATCGCCTCTAGCGCCTCGATCACCGCCGGATCGGAAATGGGGTTGCGCTTGTCCGGCAGGTTCGGCGTGACGGTCAGGATTGCGCCGTCGCGGGCGCTCAGCACGGGTTCGGTCATGGGCTCAAGCTTGCCCGCACTGCTCATCTTTGACCAGAGCCGCTTCCGTTGGCAGGGCTCCGATGGCGTGACTTAGCGCCGCCAGACGACCAATTTCACCTTCTCACCGGCGCGGAGCGCTGCGTTGCCCGAAAAGCCGTTCAGCACGAGGAAACGCTGCAGTTTCAGATCTTCATACGCCATGTCCTGCGCCAGGCGTTCGGGCGTGTCTCCAGGACGGACCGTCCGCACGTCGATGACACGGGTGCGCACTTGAGAGGCCTCACCGGGCGAAAGCGCGCGGAAGCTGTCGATCAGCGGCCCGAAGGGTCCGATGCCTTGGCCGGCCGGCGTGACCAGCAGGAAGTGATAGGCATTGTCCCGTGAGGTGGCGATCGCAAAGACGGTTGCGTCCACGGCCTGCCGCCCCGTGCTCGCCCGCGTCGTCGCATAGGCCGCCTCCATGCCGTTCACCCGGGTGCGTTGCACGGCTGGTGCAGGAGCGCGGCCGCTTTGGCTGAGCGCCGTAAAGGCGCGATCCACATAATCGGCGAGATCGCCGCGGAACGGCAGAGTGGACAGCTGTGCCTGACCGCCGCGCCCGGTAATCAGGACGGCATCCGGGCTGTTGCTTAGCGTGTAGCCCAGCGGCGCCGTGAAGGCGATGCGCAGGTCGGGATGGCGGAAGCTGCGGCCATCGATCACGCCCTGGCGCGGATCGTCGCCATAGATCATCCCGTCGATCGCCGCGAGGAACGCGTCCCGGTTGCGCTCGCCGCCCATGCGCCCCACCTGCTGGGCTCGCTGTCTCGCACGGAGCACGCGGCTGGCGGGATCGGGATGAGTGCTGGCCCATTCCGGAGCGGAGCCGCCCGGTCCGCTGCTGCTCTGATCGAGTCGGTTCTGGTCCGCCAGTGACGCCAGCACTGACGACATTGCCAGCGGGTCGTAACCCGCCCCGGACAAATAGCTGACGCCCAGATCGTCCGACTGGATTTCCTGCTTTCGCGAAAACCTCAAGGTATAGAGCTGGCCGACTTGTCCCGCGAGCTGCCCGACCGCCGAACTGCCAGTCACCGCGCCCAGCAGCGTCGCGAGCAGGCTGGTGCCAGTAGAGGTGCGGCTGCGCGACCGGCTGTGGCGCGCCGCGACATGGCCGATTTCGTGCCCCAGAACCGCCGCCAGCTCCGCTTCATCATTCATCAACGCAAGCAGCTGACGCGTCACATACACATAGCCGCCCGGGATGGCGAAGGCGTTGTTAACGGGCGAGTTGAGGAGCGTGACCTGAAAGTCCCGCTCTGAATTGGACAGGCCCGACTGCACCGCGATCCGCTTGCCGACCCGCGACACATAAGCGGCCTGCGGTCCGCCATAAGCGCCGCCATATTGCCGAAGCAGCTGCGGATGAACCTGGTCGCCCTGCGCTCGCTCGTTCTGCGAAATGGCTCTCGGTTGCGCATGTCCGATAGTGCCGGCGACAAGGGCTGTCGCGCCGCAGATTCCGACAAAGGCTGTAGTTAGCCGCCGCATGGTCCTACTCCGATGTTCCGGACGAAACATCGTTTCTGAAACGAACCGGTTCCCATCGGCGCCTGATGATGCAGCCATGGCGGCGCGCCTCACCCCACCTTAAACGTCTTTCGCGGCTGCTAACGTTCGCTTATGTCAGTTGCCGGGGCAGTATGTGCGGCGCGGAGGGGAGGTCCGGCCGCCTGAGAAGAGGGCGAGTTACCTGGATGTCCTCGATCGACACTGTCATTGCTGCTTGTGATACCCTGATCGACGACGGCGGCATGGCGGCCCGAATCCGGACGCATGAATGGTCCTCGACTTCGCTCGGGACGATCGAGCAATGGCCGCAATATCTGAAGACCGCGGTCGAGCTCATGCTCTCCTCGCCGGGGCCGGTGTCGATCCTGTGGGGTTCGGAGCGCATCCAGCTCTACAACGACGCCTATGTGCCGATCGCTGGGGAGCGGCACCCAAAGGCGCTCGGCAGGCCTGCAGCCGAGAATTGGCCGGAAGCCTTTGCGGATTTCCTTCGGCCTGCCTTCGACCGTGTTTTCGCGGGCGAGACTGTGACGGTAAACGAAACCGCCATTCCGTTGCGCAAGCCGGACGGCACGACCCAGGAGCGATACTTCACCGGCAGCTTTCAGCCGGTGCGCGACGATGCCGGCAATGTGGCCGGCATATTCCATCCGCTGGGCGAAGTGACGGCGCGGGTAACCGCCGACGCTGAACTGCAGGAGAGCGAGGCGCGATATCGTGCGCTGTTCGAGACAATTGAGTCCGGATTCTGCGTCGTCGAGGTCGACCTGGATGCCTTCGGCGGACGGATCGACTATCGCGTGGTGGAGGCCAATCCCGCCTTCTTCCGCCAGACCGGCTTCCCCGAGGCGATTCTGGGATGCTGGCTACGCGAGGCGGCGCCACAGCTCGAAGAGCATTGGTACGAAACATACGGCCGGGTCGCGCGAACCGGCGAGCCGGCACGTTTCGAACAGGGCTCCGACATGCTCGGCCGCTGGTTCGATGTCTATGCCTTCCGCACGGGTAAGCCGGAGGCGCGTCGTGTCGCCATCCTTTTCACCGACATCACCACGCGCCGCAGCGCCGAGTTCGCGCTTCAGGAGAGCGAGGCGCGATTCCGCAACATGGCTGATCAGGCGCCTGTGATGATGTGGGTCACCGACCCGGACGGGCGTTGCATCTATCTCAACCGGTCCTGGTACGAGTTCACCGGCCAGAGCGCGGCGGAGGGCGAAGGCTTTGGGTGGCTGGATGCCGTCCATCCCGATGATCGCGGCTGGTCCGGCGATATGTTCGTCGCCGCCAACGCCAAGCAGGCGCCGTTCCGGCTGGAGTATCGGCTGCGGCGGGCCGACGGCACCTACCGCTGGGCGATCGACGCAGCCTCTCCTCGGCTAGGTCCGGACGGCGAGTTTCTGGGCTATATCGGCTCGGTCATCGACATCGACCAGCGTCGCGAGGTCGAGGACGCGCTTCGCGTCAGCGAGGAGCGGTTGAGACTCGCCGTCGACAATGCTGAGATCGGCTTTTGGGACGTCGACGTCATCAACGACGTGCTGATCTGGCCGCCGCGAACGAAGGCCATGTTCGGCATATCGGCCGATGTGCCGGTTACGATGCAGGACTTCTACGACGGTTTGCATCCGGAAGACCGCGAGGCGACCAGCCGTGCCTATTCGGCGGCTGCGGACCCGGCAGTTCGGCTTCTCTACGACGTCGAGTACCGGACGGTCGGGAAGGAAGACGGTCGTATCCGTTGGGTGGCGGCAAAAGGACGAGGCGTGTTCGATGGCCCAGGCGCGGCGGCGCGCTGCCTGCGCGTGATCGGAACGGTGATCGACATCACCGCGCGCAAGGCCGTGGAGGAGCGCCTGCGTGAGCTGAACGAGACGCTGGAGCGCAGGGTCGCGGAAGCGCTCGCCGAAAGGAAGTTGCTCGCCGACATTGTCGAAGGCACCGACGCCTTCGTTCAGGTCGTCGACGCGGAGTTCCGCTGGCTGGCGATCAACAGGGCCGCCGCCGACGAGTTCGACCGCATTTTCGGCGTCCGGCCAGTGGTGGGCCAGTCCATGCTGGAGGTGCTCGGCGACCAGCCGGAACATCGCGACGCGGTGCGCGCTGTCTGGAGCCGCGCGCTGGCGGGCGAGAGCTTCACCGAGATCGGCGAGTTTGGCGATCCAGGCCGTGATCGGCGCTTCTACGAGATGAAGTATAATGTGCTGCGCGACGCCGAAGGCGAGCTGATCGGCGCTTATCAGTTCGTCTATGACGTGACCCAAAGAATCACGGAACAGCGGCAGCTCGCCGAAGCGGAGGCGGCGCGCCGCGAAGCCGACGCGCTCTACCGCGCCTATTTCGAGAATACGGCCGAGGCGCTGTTCGTCGTCAACGTGCTCGATGATGGCGGCTTCACGGTCGAGGACCTTAACCCCGCGCACCAGGCCAGCATCGGACTGCCGCTGGACGAGGTGAAGGGGAAGCGGCTGGACGACATCCTCCCGCCCGAGGTAGCGGCGACGGTGATCGACCATTATCGCCGGGTGATCGCCGAAGGCGGCGTCTACCAATATCGCGAGACTTTCGAGCTCAACGGCAGGACCAGCCATTGGGACACGGTGCTCGTTCCAGTCCGCGATGCCGATGGCAAGATTGTGCGGCTGATCGGGTCCAGCCGCGACCTGACGGCACAGCTCGTGGCCGAGGAGCAGCTCCGCCAAAGTCAGAAGCTCGAAGCCATGGGCCAGCTGACGGGCGGGGTGGCGCATGACTTCAACAATTTGCTGACGCCGATCATCGGCTCGCTGGACATGCTGATGCGCAAGGGCATCGGCAGCGAACGGGAGCGCCGTCTGATCGACGGGGCGCTGCAATCGGGCGAGCGCGCCAGGATGCTGGTGCAACGGCTGCTCGCCTTCGCTCGACGCCAACCGCTGCAGCCGATGGCGGTCGACCTTCGCACGGTGGTCGAGGGCATGGCTGGCCTGATGGCTTCGACATTAGGACCAGCCATCGACGTCCGCGTCGACCTCGGCCCCGACCTGCCGCCGGTCACCGCAGATCCAAACCAGCTTGAAATGGCACTCCTCAATCTCGCTGTGAATGCGCGGGACGCGATGCCGGAGGGCGGCGCACTAACGATCGCGGCCAAGCGCCGGAACGTGGGTCGGCAGCATGAGGCCAAGCTGGACCGCGGCGACTATGTCGTATTGAGCGTGGCCGACACCGGCGTCGGCATGGACGAGGCGACCCGCGCGCGGGCGGTGGAGCCCTTCTTCTCCACCAAGGGTATCGGCAAGGGCACAGGTCTGGGCCTCAGCATGGTGCACGGCCTGGTCGCCCAGCTTGGCGGCGGGCTGACAATCGACAGTGCGCCCGGCCAGGGCACCAGCATCGAACTCTGGCTGCCGATCAGCGCCGACCCGGTGAAGGTGCTGGAGGGCGCCGCGGCACCTGCGGAGGACCACCGCAGCCGCGGCACGGCCCTGCTTGTCGACGACGAGGAACTGGTGCGGATGAGCACCGCCGAGATGCTCATCGACCTTGGCTTCGACGTGGTCGAGGCGGGCTCTGCCGAGGACGCCTGGCACGCCGTTGAGACCGGCGCGAAGCCGGACATCGTCATCACCGACCATCTGATGCCGGGCATGAGCGGAGCGGAGCTTGCGCGCAAGCTGCGGGAGACCCGGCCCGACCTGCCGGTTCTGATCGTGTCCGGCTATGCAGAGGCCGATGGCGTCACCCCCGACCTGCCGCGCCTGACCAAACCGTTTCGCAACTCGGAACTTGCGGCCAAGCTGGATGAACTGACGCCCGCATAGGGTAGCGCCACCCAATAATCTCTGCCGTGTTCACAAAGCTGCTAGAGAGTGATGCATTCACTGCCGCAGTGGCACAGAGCCGAAGTCCTTCTTCGGAGATCGTCAACCAGTGCGACGAAGATTTCGACCTCGTCTCAGGGAGTGGTGCCGCTTACAGGACTCGAACCTGTGACCCCCGCATTACGAATGCGATGCTCTACCAACTGAGCTAAAGCGGCCCTGGCTTGGGAAGCGCGCGCTTATCAGCGGCTCGCGGCGCTGGCAAGCAGCCGCGGCGACACTAAATGCGTGTCATGGTGCGAATGCTTGCTCTCCCTCTGCCGAACCTGCCGTTCAGCAGCTTGATCAAGGAGCGGATCGCGCGCGAAGTGGTTGCGATCTTCAACGATGGCCCACGGAGCGAACGCCCGGTGGTTCGGCAGAATGATGGGCTGTTCGGGCCCGCTTCGGTCACCTGGCGCGTACATGGCGACGTCACGTCGATGATGGTCGGCGGCATCGCCAGCCTCCTGCTGCAGATGCTCCACCCTAGCGTGCTCGCGGGCGTGTGGGACCATTCGAACTTCCGGACCGACATGCATGGCCGGCTCCGCCGAACCGCCCGGTTCATCGCACTCACCAGCTATGGCGGACGCGGGGACGCCGAGGCCGCGATCGCGCGAGTGCGAGCGATCCACGCCTATGTCGGCGGCACGTTGCCGGACGGCACCCCCTATCGTGCGGACGATCCCGAACTGCTCGCCTGGGTACATGTGACAGAGACCATCAGCTTCCTCGCTGCCTGGCGCCGCTATGCCGAGCCGGGCATGAGCGCGGCGGATCAGGATCGCTATTTCGCGGAGATGGCGGTGCTTGGCACGGCCCTCGGCGCCGACCCGGTTCCGCGCAACCGCACCGAAGCTCAGGCGGTGATCGCGGCAATGCGGCCGCAGCTCAAGGTGGACGATCGCACACGCGAGGTGTCGGCGCTGGTTCTGAACCCGCCGGCGCAGCGCCGTGCGCTCGAGCCGGCGCTGCGTCTGACGATGCAGGCGGCGATCGACCTGCTGCCCGGGTGGGCGCAGCGGATGCACGGCCTTGCCACGCCCGCGCCGCTGAAGCCGCTCATCCGCGCCGGCACGCTGGGGCTGGCGCAGACGCTCCGCTGGGCACGGCCCTGAAGATCAAGGAACTGGCTGGGGCGGGAGGATTCGAACCTCCGAATGCCGGTACCAAAAACCGGTGCCTTACCGCTTGGCGACGCCCCAGCAGGCGGGCGCCTCTATAGCGGCCGCCGATGCGGTGAAAACCCTCTAATCGCTAGACGATGCGTTCCATCCAGCCATGCGGATCGGGCGCGCGTCCGAACTGGATGTCGGTCAGCTGTTGGCGCAAGCTCTCGGTGACCTGGCCCGGTCCGCCGCTGCCTACGGTGAAGTCGAGATTGTCGGCCTTGACCCGGCCGATCGGCGTCACGACCGCGGCAGTGCCGCAGGCAAAGGCCTCGGTGAGCCGTCCGCTCGCTGCATCCGCCTGCCACTGGTCGATGGAATAAGGTTCCTCCTCGACCGTCAGTCCCTGGTCGCGGGCCAAGCGGATCAGCGAGTCGCGCGTGATCCCGGCCAGGATCGTGCCGCCGAGCGGGGGCGTGCACAGCCGCCCGTCTTCGAACACGAAGAAAACGTTCATGCCGCCCAGCTCTTCGATCCAGCGCCGCTCGACCGCATCGAGGAACACGACTTGGTCGCAGCCCTGACGCTGCGCCTCGGCGAGCGCCACCAGGCTGGCAGCGTAGTTGCCGCCGCACTTGGCCGCGCCAGTGCCGCCAGGCGCCGCGCGGGTGTAGTTGCGCGAAACCCAAAGCGTCACCGCCTTCACCCCGCCCTTCCAGTAGGAGCCAACTGACGAGGCGATCACCGCATAAATATACTCGGACGAGGGCTTCACCCCCAGAAACACTTCGCTCGCGATGACGAAGGGGCGCAGGTAGAGAGCGCCCTCGGGAATGCGCGGCACCCAATCCTTGTCGGCGCGAACCAGCGCGCGCAGCGACTCGCGGAAAATCTCCTCCGGCAGCTCCGGCATCGCCATGCGGCGCGCGGAGTCCTGGAGGCGGCGAGCATTAGCGTCGGGCCGGAACAGGGCTATGCCTCCATCGGGCAGGCGATAGGCTTTCAAGCCTTCGAATATCTCCTGCGCGTAATGAAGCACGGCGGTGGCAGGGTCGGTCGCGATCGGACCTCGCGGCTGGATGCGCGGGTCATGCCAGCCCTTACCGTCCGAATAGCGCACCAGCGCCATATGGTCCGTGAAGACGCGTCCGAAACCGGGATCGGCGAGCATGGCGTCTCGTTCGCCGGGCGCCACCGGCGTCGGGTTGGGCTGGTATTCGAAGGTCAGGCTCATCGTCCCCTCTTGCTTGCCGCCGCCTAGGGCCAATGGCATGGCGAAGGCAATGGCGTCCTTCCCATCCGCCCTGTTCCTTCGCGAGGCCGAAGTGCGCCGCGGGCTCGAACTGATGTTCGCAGGTCAGGCCGAACTCGCACGTGCCGTGGCGCCGATCCTGGCTGCAGCGAACCTCGGCCGGCCGCACCAGCGGGCGCTCTATTATATTGGCCGCCAGCCCGACCAGACCGTCGGGGCGCTACTGGGGAAGCTGGGAGTCACCAAACAATCCCTCAATCGCACGCTGACCGAATTGCTGGAGCGGGGGCTGGTGGAAGCACGGGTCGGCCGCGACGACCGGCGCCAGCGGCTGCTGCGGCTGACGGAGAGCGGGCGCGCGCTCGAAGGTGAGCTGTTCGAGGCGATGCGGGAACGCCTCGCCTCTGCTTATGCCAAGGCCGGCCAGCAGGCAGTCGGCGGCTTCTGGTCGGTGCTCGAAGGCCTCAGCTAGACGTTTCCTGACCCAGTTCCCGCGCGCGTTGCTCGGCGGCCGCGATCGTCTTCGCTATCAGTGCCGTCAGCGCCTGGTCCGTGTCGAGCACGTCCAACCCCTTGCGGGTCATGCCGCCCGCACTGGCCACGCGATCCGCAAGCTGATCCGGGTGCTCGCCTGACACCAGCGCCAATCCCGCTGCGCCGTCCGTGGTGGCCAGCGCCAATCTTAGTGCCTGATCCGCATCGATCCCGAGCGCTTCTCCCGCGGACCCGAGCGCGGCGATAAAGCGGAACACGAAGGCCGGGCCGCTGGCGGTCAGCGCGCTGGCAGCGTCGAACAGGGTCTCGTCCGCGAGCCATTCGCTCGATCCCAAGGGGGCGAACAGCTTCTCCAACCCGTTCCGCCTCTCACCCGCGGGCCCGTGCAGCAGCACGACACCGCGGCCGAGCGCTACCGGTGTGTTCGGCATTGCGCGAATGACCGGTCCGGCGCCGGGAAACCGTTGTCTGAGCGCGTCGAGCTTGGTTCCGGCGAGAATCGACACCAGCATCGTCCCCGGGCCGACGACCTCGGCAACCTCCGCCGCCACTTCGTCGAGCTTTTGCGGCTTCACGCCGAGCAGCAACAGGCTGGGCGGCGGCTCGCCTTTCGGAAACTGCGTCAAGGTCCGGACACCGGCCGCGGGAGGCTCGCCGCTCGGCCGCACCACCGTTATCGCCGACGGCGGCAGGCCAACCTCGAGCCAGCGGCGCAGCATGGCGCCTGCCATGTTCCCGCAGCCGATCAGCCAGATGGGGGCGTCCGTGGGCCAGTCCATGCCAGGCGCGTAGCGAGCGGCGGGCGCAGACGGCAAGTTCCCTTGCCATTTTTTTCTAGACCCGGCCCTCAAGAACCCGGCGCTGCTGCCGTATAGATCGACATGAGCACGCCCGTCCCCTCCGCCCGCGCCGTTCCAATCGATGCCGAGCCGGGGGTGAACCGGCGTACCCCGCACCAGGATGACGCCCGCCAGCGCGGTGGGCGGTTATCGCAGGCCGTGCGCAGCTGGTTCGGCAAGGAAGAGGCAAATGATGCCTCGGAGCCGTCGCTGTTCCAGCAGATCGGCATGTTCCTCGACGCGCATCAGCTCGAGCCGACGCCGCCGCACTATGAACTGGTCCATGGCTATCTGACCAAGGTCGACCGCAAGCTGGTCGAGGCGGTGGACAGAGCCATCGCCCGGCTCGGTCGGCTGACGCCCGAAACGGCGGAACTGATCCTGAGCGAAGTTCGCACTGACATGTCGGCGGAGATGCTCGCAGGGCTGATCGACAAGGCGCAGTCCGGCCTGACCCACATCGCCGGCCTCGCCCGCCAGTCGGGAGCCGATGCCAAGGCCTATGGCCAAGCGCTGGAGACGAAGGTCGCCGACCTGAAGGGCGGATCGCCCGACGAGACGATCGCCGCCCTGGTCGAGCTTACCGGCTCGATGATCGAGAAGACGCGCTCCGCCGAACAGCAGCTGCGCGACGCCGGCAAGCAGATGAATCAGCTGCGCGGCAGCCTGGCCGAAGCGCGCCGACTTGCGGAGAGCGATCAGCTGACCGGCCTCGCCAACCGCCGCGCCTTCGAGAACCGTCTGCGCCGGGCGATCATTCAGGCGCGGGAAACGGCCAAGCCGCTGGCGCTCGCCTTTTGCGACATCGATCATTTCAAGCAGATCAACGACACGCACGGCCATGATGTCGGCGACCGCATCCTGAAGTTCGTCGCCCAGCGCCTAGCCTCCGCGTCCGGCAACAACTGCTTCGTCGCGCGGCATGGCGGCGAGGAGTTCGTAATGCTGTTCGAAGGCCTAACCGCAGATCAGGCCTACAAGATCGTCGACACGGTCCGCGTCGATCTGGAGGAGCGCCGGCTGGTGGCGAAGCAATCGGGCGAGCCGATCGGTCGCGTCAGCTTCTCGGCCGGGGTGGCGGAACTTTCCGAAGGTGAGACCGGACGCACGATGCTGCGGGCGGCAGATCAGGCTCTTTACCGGGCCAAGCAGCAGGGCCGAAATCGCGTCGAGCTGGCGGGCTGAGGCTCAGGCCTCGCCCTGAGTTTCGATCAAGGCGGCGGCGATCGCCTCGCGGGGCGATTTGCCGCCCCATAGTACGAACTGGAACACCGGGTAGTAGCGCTCGCACTCGTCGATCGCGGACTCGATGATGCTCTCCGTCTGCGGCAGCGACATGCTCGGCTCATCGCCTTCAAGCAGCGCGGCGTGGCGGAACAGCAGGATGCCGCTTGCCGACCACAGCTCGAAATGGCCGAGCCACAGTTGTTCGTTGACGAGCCCGATCGTCTCGTAGAGCGCCGCCCTTTTGTCTTGCGGCACCTTGATGTCCGGCAGCGCGAGGAACTGCAGGACCCGGTCTTCGTCGCGCCAGACGCCCCGCAGCTCATATTCGGTCCAGCTGCCCTTCACCGTCGCGATGATCTCGTCGTCGGCGGAGCGCTCGTAGGACCAGCCATGCGCGGCGTAATAGCTTTCCAGCATTTCAATCGGGGCGGCGGTTTCGCCTTCGGCTTCTTCGAAATCTTCAAGCGTCATCATGGCCGATCCCCGGTAGCAGCCCCATGCCGGTCATGATCGCAGCGTGCGGTCAGGCCGACAAGCGCGCCCCTGTGGGCGAGTTCATAAAGCTGTGGATAGCGTTGGAACAAGCTGTTCAAATAACTGGCGGCTGTTGCGCCCCCGGGAGTGAGGCCTCCAACGACGCGACCCGCGCGCGCAGTGCCTCCGCCTCGTCTCGGGCAGCGGCCGCCATTGCCTTCACCGCCTCGAATTCCTCGCGGCTGACGAAGTCCATGCCGCCGATCCATTCCTTCATCCGCTCGCGCATCGAGCCTTCCGCCTCGCGGCCCATCCCAGCAACGGTGCCGGCAACGCCGTTCAGCATTTTGGCGAGATCGTCGAAAAAACGGTTTTCGGTCTGCATGGTCGCTCCTGGTCAACGCTCTATCTGGGTGCTGGCGAAGCCCGGCACAAGCTGTTCGGCGTCCGGGTTCAGCCGGCGAATGTCGTTGTTCAGCGCCGCCGCGAAGCACAGCCAGGCGAGGTAGGGCAGCATCAGCCAGGCCGCGAGCGGCCGGATGCGGCCGAAGACGAGCGTCGTCGCCAGTGCCGCCAGGAAGATTGCGCCGATCAGCCACAAGGCCGCCGTCACCTGGTGCAAACCGAAGAAGAGCGGGGACCAGGCAAGGTTCAAGGCCAGCTGAACGACGAACAAGGTGACGGCGGACCCGCGCAGCCGATTACCGCGGGCGTTCAGGATCATCGCCAGAGCAAGGCCCTGCAGGATATAGAGGACAGTCCAGGCCGCGCCGAATGCCCAGCCCGGCGGCATCGCCTCCGGCTTGGTCAGCATCGCGAACCACTGATTGTCATAGCCGGAGTTGGCCAGCCGACCGGACAACATGCCGAGCAGCAACACGGCCGGCACCGTCACCAGCGCACGGCGCAACAGCGCGCCTCTCAATTGTTCACGCGACGCGATCTCGCTCAACCGAACCTCCACCCTGTCGCGCGGCTCCCTAGCGCGGCGGCGACCAGAGTCGAGTCAGATGTCGGCCGAGAGGGTGATGCTGTAGCGCCTCGGCAGATTGTAGATATAGAAGCCGCTGCCGCCGACGCCCCAGCCGAAGTTGTTGAAAACGTTGCCGACCTGGGCGCGGACCAGCGCATTGGCCTTGCCGACCTTGAACCGGTAGCGGCCGCCCATCGAGAGCACGGCGCGCGGCGGCACGACGACGGTGTTCTTGATGTTGGCGACCCGTTCGTCCGTCTCCTCCACGATAGCGTCGATCGAGAAAGGGCTGTTGGGAAAACGATAATCGATGCTGCCGATGCTTCGGCGCTTGATCGAGGCGACCGGCTTGCGGCCGATGGTGCCCGCATCGACCAGTTCGCCGCTCACATCGGCGTCGAGGAACAGCGTGCCGGCGACCATATTGAGGCCCGGCAGCACCTGACCCGCGACCGAAATCTCGACGCCTCGGTGACGCAATTGCCCCAGGTTGCGGAAGCGCGACTCCATGTCGAGATTGTAGTAAGGCTTGGTGATCTCGAAGACGCCGACGATGGCAGTAAATCGAGGCGACACAGCCCAGCGGATGCCTGCATCCTTCTGCTCGGTCAGGATCGCCGGCGGCGCTTCGTTCCGGTTGACGGCCGCTTCGGGCGCGACGGGGCTTTCCTCGAGGCCCTTCGAATAGCTGGCATAGATGGCGATGCTGTCGCTCAGGTTGAGGGCCACATTCGCGGTCGGCAGCCAAGGCGAGGACTTGCTTTCGATATCCTCACGGTCGGGGAAATCGACCGCCTTCGAATAGTGTGACTTCTGGATGCCGACCCCGAACTCGCCGACTTTGGCCCAGCGCAGCTGATAGCCGAGGCCGAAAGTCTTCTGGCTGACTTGGTCGCGCGTCTTCTCTCCGAATACGAAGTTCGGGCGCGGCAGGAATTTGGGCTCGCCATAGACTGCGTCGCCGAGGGGCAGCACGGCCGTTCCCCCATAACGGCGCCGCTGCTCGCGTATCCTGACCGTTCCCAGCACAGTGTGCCGCCGGGTGCCCTCGTCAAAGTTCCGCGACAGGCGAACTTCTCCGGAGTTAGTGGCGAAGACGTTGTTCTGATCGGCAATGGTCAGCCGCTGGCCGTTGCCTTCACGGTCGATGTTGGTGATCAGGTCGAGGATATTCTGGTCGTCATGGACGACCGAGCGAAACGCGCCGGCGGCCAGATCGAAGCCGAGCACCGGCGCCTTGACGATCGCGCCCATATTCCAGTTGGTGCCCTCCGTCGTCGCCCAGGGCTGGCCAGCGAACACCTTGCGCTTCACGCGCGGAGGCAGGAACGCATTATTCTGCGTGAAGGCGAGCGTCTGCGCTTCCTGGGAGCTGGTCTGGATCGAGCTCCAGAAGCCGATCACCTCGACATCTTCGCGCGGCCGCCACACCGGCGTGACCGCCATCGAAAGATATTTTGGCGTGCCGCCGAAATGCTGCGGCTCGTCGAAATATCCGACCGCCGCCGCGACCCCCAGCCGCTCGCCGTCGAGAGGTAGCTGAACGTCCAGCTGGCCGACCTTAGCATTGTAGGGTCCCAAGCGGCCGACGACGCTGACCAGCGGCTTGGCGCCGGGCTTGCGCAGCGAATAGTCTGCGATCCCGGTGGGCGCCGGAAAGGGATAGCCCTGCGCGGCGATGCCGACGCGCATCGTCGAGCCATCCACCAGCCGGTCCGTCGGGTTAGCCTGCTGGAAGAAATAGAGTCCCTCCATGCGGGTGTTGCCCGCTTCGACCGCCGAAAAGCCCCGGACATTATACGGGTCGTAGATGCCGATCCGCTCGTCCCCGACGCTCTTGCCGAACGCGTCAGTGGACTGGGTGGTGGCGTTGTCGTCGGTCCGCTGAGCGAAAGCGGCAGACGGCGCGATCAGGGCGGCAACGGCCGCGCTCGACAGGAGGAAACGCATTGCGCCTCTTCACCGTCTCCGCTCCCTGCGGCGCGACGTTTTCGACCAGCGGCAACCGCTTTCGACCAGCAACATCAGCCTTTTCTGGCGGCGATCAGGAACTCGATATTACCTTCAGGGCCAGTGATCGGGCTTTGCACCACACCCTCGACCGGCCAGCCCGCGCTTTCCAGCCAGCTGCGCACCACGTCGCAAACGCGTTCGTGTACGAGCGGATCGCGGATGACGCCGCCCTTGCCGACTTCGTCGCGTCCGGCCTCGAACTGTGGCTTGATGAGCGCCATCAGACGGGCGCCTGCACGCGCAAAGCCGAGCGGCACCTCCAGCACTTTCGCAAGCGAGATGAAGCTCGCGTCGCAGACGATCAGGTCGATTGGCTCGGGAATGTGCGCGTGTGTCAGCAGGCGGGCGCTCAATTGCTCCAGCACGACCACCCGCGGATCTTGCCGCAGCTTCCAGGCCAGCTGGTTGGTGCCGCTGTCGACCGCATAGACCCGCGCAGCGCCGTTGGTGAGCAGCACATCGGTGAAGCCGCCCGTCGATGATCCGACATCAATAGCGAGCGCGCCCGATACGTCCCAGCCGAAATGGTCCAGGCCGTGGGCCAGCTTGACCCCGCCGCGCGATACCCATGGATGATCGCGGCCGCGCACCTCCATCGGTACGTCGTCAGCGAGAGTTTGTCCGGGTTTGTCGATCCGCCGCTCGCCGGAGAAGACTAGACCCGCGAGGATCAGGGCCTGAGCGCGGGTGCGGCTTTCGGCCAGGGCACGGTCGACGAGAAGCTGGTCGGCGCGCTGCTTGGCCATGCGCGCGGCTTAGCGACCCCCGATCGGGCCGCCAACAGTCAGATCAGGCGCCGCAGAGTTCGCGGGCCTTGCGGGCGAAATTCTCGGCCAGCGCCTGCCGGCGCATCGCCGCCTCCGGCGTCACCGCCTGGCGGGCGGCAGCAGCTTCGAATGCAGCGCGACGCATGTAATAACGACCGTTCGATTCCACAGCGACCTCTCCCCGGCGCTCAAAAGCGATCCCCATCGCCCTCGAACGAATGCTGCCCCGCAAACGTAAAATGATGGTTAAACCGGCCCCGAAGATTCTCGAAGAGCGGCAGAAATCATTTCGTCGGGATTCCAGCACGTTTCGGTTCAGTTACGGAACGCTTCCTCAATAAAGCAGGAAGGGCGCGCGCTCCTCGGACCAGGCAGCTTCATCGGCTCGGCTGAGCGAGTCGAGATCGCCCGGCTGCGAAGCCGGATCGTCGGCCCATTCGCGGAGCGCCGGGCCGCCGTTGATCACGTCTATGGCGAGCTTGTCGAACTCATATTCGTACGGGAAATCGCGCCACAGGGGATAGTCGGGATAGAGCCGCCTGATCGCCTTGAACGCGAGCGCCTGCAACCGCCACGGCTTGAACGCCCCGTGATCGTAGAATCTTCCCTCGGCATGGATGTGCAGCCCGCTGCACAGCGTCTTCACATGCTTGTGGAAGGTCGGCTCGAACCAGATCTCCCGCAGCGCGCAGCCGCCCAGCCATTCGGGCGCGAGCCGGCGCATCTCCGCCAGCACGGCCTTTGCATCGATGTCAGGCGCGCCGAACAGCTCCAGCGGTCGCGTCGTGCCCCGCCCTTCCGACAGCGTCGCCCCCTCAAGCATCACCGTGCCGGCATAAGCGCGTGCCATGTTGAGATTGGCGGCGTTTGGGCTCGGATTTATCCAGATGCGATCCGTCGGCCAGCCAAAGCCTGGCGCCGCATCGGGCGCATAGCCCTCCATCTCGATCACGCGGTACGCGACGTCGAGCTTGTAGTGCGCGATGAACCAGCGGCCGAGTTCGCCCAAAGTCAGGCCATGCCGCATCGGCATCGGCCCGGCGCCGACGAAGCTCTCCCAGCCTGGCCGCAGCGTCAGGCCTTCTATCGGGCGCCCCGCCGGGTTGGGGCGGTCGAGCACCCATACTTCCTTGCCATGCTCGGCAGCCGCCTGGAGGACGTAGAGGAGCGTCGTCACATAGGTGTAGATGCGGCAGCCCAGATCCTGCAGGTCGACCAGCATCACGTCGAACGTGTGCATCGACTGACCGGTCGGCCGCCGCACCTCGCCATAAAGGCTGAAAACCGGGATGCCATAGGTCGGATCGGTGAAGTCCGGCGACTCCATCATATTGTCCTGCAGGTCGCCGCGGACGCCATGCTGCGGCCCGAACATCGCCGAGACGTTCAGCCCGGCAGCGACCAGCGCGTCGAGCGAGTGGGTCAGGTCCTCGGTGACGGACGCCGGATGCGCGAGCAGCGCCACGCGCTTGCCTTCGAGCGGCTTGCGCAGATCAGGGTCGGCGAGCAGCCGATCGATGCCGAATTTCATGCGTCGCTTGCTGGCGGGAGTTCGAGCGCAAAGCAATCCGGATGATGGAAATCGGGCTTGTCGCCGGGAGGGTGGCGGAGCGCCCAATAGGATTTGGAGCCGTCCAGTTCCTCGATGACGGCGGAGAGGCCGACACGGGTGACGCCGGCCGGAAGCACCAGTTCGGCGGTCAACTGCAACCGATGCTCACTCCGATCGACGTGGATCGAGGGCGCCTCGGTTGCGAGCTCGGTCATCCCCTCGCGATAGCCGGTGAAGCCGTAGGCCGCCCATTCGGTCGAGGGCGAAAGGTTGAACTCGATGTAGCCACCCGCAGTCTGCGCAAAGACTTCGAAGCACGTGTGCTGCCAAAGATTGTCGCGGCGAGCTGGCGCAGCCGCGGCCGGGACACGAACGGCCTCGATTCCGCCGAGAAGACGGAAGCGCACGCGAAGACGGTCAACCAATCGCTTCAGATCGACTTCAAGGCCGAACGGTTGGCTGGGCAGTTGGGCAAGGTGTGGGTGCAGGAAGAGTTCTCCGCCCTCTCCACCGGTTCGGGCTGAGCCTGTCGAAGCCCTCCCTTCTTTCTTCGGTGATGCCGCAAGAGCAGAAATCAGGTCCCAATCTCCCCTGATCAGAGCAAGCTTCTTGGCCCTGCTCCAGCCCTTGATCCGCCGCTCGGCCTCCAGCGCTTCGTTCCGAGTGCCGAACTCCTGGCTCCAGACGAGATGAAGAGGATGACGAGCCGATGTGTATCCTTCATGGATGCCCGACTGATGCTCGGACCATCGCTGCTCCAGATTGTTGGTATGACCGACATAGAGTGTGCGGTCGTCACATTGGATCATGTAAGTCCAAAAGCTCATCCTCTCGGTAAAGAAGAAAGGGAGGGCTTCGACAAGCTCAGCCCGAACCGAGTGGGTGGAAGACTGCGGAATATCGGCTAACACCCCAGCCGCCATGACCGAATACCAGTCCGACCTCCTAAACCTGCTCTCCTCACGGGGCTATATCCATCAGGCGACGGACGCGGCCGCGCTCGATGCGCTCGCCTCGAAGCAGGTTGTTCCAGGCTATATCGGTTTTGATCCCACCGCGCCGTCGCTCCATGTCGGCAGCCTAGTGCAGATCATGCTGCTGCGGCGGTTGCAGCAGGCGGGGCACAAGCCGATCGTGCTGATGGGCGGCGGCACCGGGAAGATCGGCGATCCGAGCTTCAAGGACGAAGCACGCAAGCTGATGACGGACGAGACCATCCGGTCCAACGTCGCTTCGATCAAGACGGTGTTCGAGCGCTTTCTGGCCTTCGGCGAAGGGCCGACCGACGCGGTGATGGTCGACAATGCCGAATGGCTCGAACGCCTCGAATATATCCCGTTCCTGCGCGACATCGGCCAGCATTTCTCGGTCAACCGGATGCTGAGCTTCGACTCCGTAAAGCTGCGGCTGGACCGGGAGCAGTCGCTGTCCTTCCTCGAGTTCAACTACATGATCCTGCAAGCCTATGACTTTCGCGAGCTGTCGCGGCGGTTCGGCTGCCGGCTGCAAATGGGCGGCTCGGACCAATGGGGCAACATCGTCAACGGCATCGAGCTGACGCGCCGCGTCGACGGCGTCGAGGTGTTCGGCGTCACCACCCCCCTGATCACCACCGCCGATGGCGGCAAGATGGGCAAGACCATGTCGGGCGCCGTCTGGCTGAACGAAGACCAGCTCTCCGCATACGACTATTGGCAGTTCTGGCGGAACACCGACGACCGCGACGTCGGCCGATTCCTGCGCCTGTTCACCGACCTACCACTGGACGAGATCGCACGGCTCGAGACCCTCGAAGGCGCCGAGATCAACGAAGCCAAGAAGCTGCTCGCGAACGAGGCTACCGCCATGTGCCGGGGCCGCGCGGCCGCCGAGGAAGCGGCCGACACCGCGCGCCGGACCTTCGAGGAAGGCGCCGCCGGCGAGGCCTTGCCGACTCATAGTGTCGCGGGCGGCACGATCGGCATCGTCGATGCGCTTGTTGCTCTCGGCCTCGCCGCTTCGAAGAACGAAGCGCGCCGGCTGATCAAGGGCGGCGGTGCACGCGTCGAGGGCGAGCGGGTCGAGGACGAAGCCATGGCCATCGGCATCGGCGACCAGCCTGTGCGCATCTCCGCCGGCAAGAAGAACCACGGTTTGCTGGTCCGCGGTTAACGTTTAGCCAATCTCGTCATTGCGAGCGTAGCGAAGCAATCCAATCGGGCTGCGGCCGGCGCTGGATTGCTTCGTCGCTATGCTCCTCGCAATGACGAAGGTGAGTGCTCCGGTGCGTTCCTGGACTCAACCCAACTCAGCCGCCATCTCGGCCAGCCTCGCGACAGTGTTCATGTTGCGCGCCGTACCGCTCCGGGCAGTCGGCACGACCAGCTTGGATTTCCCCATCCCTGTCGGATAGTGGATGTAGAGCTCGCGCGTCCCGGCACTGATTTCTTCAGCCGTCCTGTGCCGTATGCTGCTAATGGCGTCCGGCGCAGGCGCTGAATCGAGGAAGAGTACATAGTTGAACTTCGGCTCCGCGACTGGGAACGGATTGGCGTCAAGCACCTGCTTCATCTCTTCTGCGGTCCGAAGAATGACCGGGATCGGCTTGCCCGCAAAGGCGGCAAGCGGCGGCTCGAGCTGGGTCTTGACTTCACTCTCCGTCAGATCGGACGCGAAGACGGCATTGCCGCTGGCGATGTAGGTTCGGGCATTCGCAAACCCTGCCGCGTCGCAAATCGCCTTCAGCTCCGCCATCGGCAGCGTTAGCCCGCCGACATTCACCGCGCGCAGCAGCGCCACATAGGCTGTCATCTGCACCCTTTCCGCCTCACGCTCGTTGTTCAGCCGATCCAACAAGGAGACACATGATGATCGGCTCGAACACGGACGTCACTACGCTCAACTCGCTCATCGCGACGACGATTGACAGCATCAACGGCTACCAGGAATCGGCCGACGCCGTCGAGAATCCGCAGTTCCGCGAGATGTTTCAGGAACTCGCCCGCGACCGCCAGCAGGTTCTGCCGCAGCTTCAGGCCGCCGTTGCGCGCATGGGCGGCAATCCCGAGGACGACGGCACCACTCTCGCCGCCGCCCACCGCACCTTTGTCGACCTGAAGTCGGCGATCACCGGCCGCGACGACAAGGCCGTGATCAACGAAGTCGAGCGCGGCGAGGATCATATCAAGCACAAATACGAAGCCGCGCTGAATGACACCGCCTTGTCGGCAGACGCCCGTCAAGTCGTGCAGCAGGCTTACGACTCGGTCCGCCGCGGCCATGACCGCGTACGTGACCTGAAGCACGCCCTCGAAGGCACCAACGCCTAAAAGCGGAGCTTGCCGCCGAACGTCAGGCGCGAGTCGCTGGCGGTGCGCCATGCACCGGCCAGCGCCGCGCCGACATCGCTCACTTCCTGCTGCCGGGCATCGACAGACAGGGTCCAGCCAGCGCCCTTGGAGTTCTGTCGGCGATAGAAGGAGCCGGTGACCCGCACGCCGCGTGATTGCATCGCCTTGCCCGAAACAATCGCCGCGGCACGGGCGGTTGCCGGATCGATCCGGTTGCCGTGTTGGAACCCGCCCAGCTCCAGCGCGCCATCTTCGCTCCACATGCCGAACATCGCGGCGAGGCCGCGGCTGCCCTGAGCCTTGCCGGTCACCGCCACGCCGACCTGGTCGTTGCTCGTCACCGGCACCAGCAGCTTGGGTCCGGCAACTGCCGGGCCAGCGCCAAGGCACAAAAGAAGCGGCACTGCCCGGATCAGCTTACGCATACGCTACTCGCACATTGCAGAACCGCGCTTTGCGGTCGCCTTGCTATATGCGAGGAGCCCTGACCTCTTGGTTTCGGAACAGGGTTAGTGAACTCTTTCAGCGAACTTTTGCAGCCCGATCGCGGCCAGCCCGCCCGCTCCCTTAATCTGGTCGACGCTGAAGGCTTCGACGAGTGGCTGAAAGGCCTGCCGCCGCGCGCGCGCTCTGCCGCGACGGCCCAGCGTTTCGCCGGCAAGGCTGGCGAACTGGCGATCCTGTCGGGCGATGATCCGGAAGACTGGTCGGCGGCCGTCGGCGTCGAACAATCCGGAACGCTCGGACCGTGGAGCTTGGCCAAGGCGGCCGAAGCCTTGCCCGAAGGCAGTTACCGGCTGGACGGAACGCCGGGCCAGGCCCTGCTCGGCTGGCTGCTCGCGCAGCATCGTTTTGAGCGATACCGTAAGTCCGAAGCGTCGTCCGGGCCCCGAGTGCTGGTCACCTCCGATCCGGCGCGCATGGAGGACGCCATCCGCCTTGCAGGCGCCGTGGCTCTGGTGCGGGACCTGGTGAATACTCCGACGGAGGACATGGGGCCGGTCCAGCTCGAAGCTCAGGCCCAAGCGGTCGCCAGGGCGGGCGGCGCCACCGTGCGCGTGACCAAGGGCGACGAGCTTGCGGGCGGCTATCCGCTGGTCCACGCCGTGGGCCGTGCCGCTGCAAGCGACCGTGCGCCCCGGCTGATCGAGCTGGAATGGGGCAACCCGTCCCACCCGCGGGTGGCGATCGTCGGCAAGGGCGTCTGCTTCGATACGGGTGGGCTCGACATCAAGCCGTCCTCGGGCATGCGGCTGATGAAGAAAGACATGGGCGGCGCAGCCCATGCGCTGGCCTTGGCGCAACTGGTGATGCAGAATCGCCTCCCCATCCGTGTTCACCTACTGATCCCAGCGGTCGAGAATGCGATCGCCGGCAACGCCATGCGTCCCGGCGACGTGCTGCGCAGCCGCAAGGGGCTGAGCGTCGAAGTCAGCAACACGGATGCCGAGGGCCGGCTGATCCTCGCGGACGCGCTCACCCGGGCAGGCGAGGAGTCGCCGGAGCTGATTATCGATTTCGCGACCCTGACCGGCGCGGCGCGGGTGGCGCTCGGCCCCGATCTGCCCGCGACGTTCGTCAATGACGACGCGCTAGCGGACGAACTGCTCGTCGCCGGCAAGGATGAAGCGGACCCTTTATGGCGCCTGCCGCTCTGGCCTGGCTATGACGAGATGCTTCGGTCCGACATCGCCGACCTCGACAATGCTCCCGAAGGCGGCATGGCCGGCGCGATCACGGCCGCGCTTTTCCTCCAGCGCTTCGTCGATCCGGGCACGCCTTGGGCGCATCTGGATACCTTCGCCTGGCGCTCTGCAGCCAAGCCCGGTCGGCCCAAGGGAGGCGAGGCGCTAGGGCTACGCGCCTGCTGGGAACTGCTTCGCCGCCGCTACCTTTCGGTCGCGGCTGGTTAATTTTCGATTCTTTGGCGAAACCGACGCCACCGACACGCGTTCGAGTCTCCAAGATGTAAAGCCATCCGGATCGACAGCAGCAGATGCCCGGATGGCCGAGGAGAATGTCCGTGGCGGAAACCGGCCTGCATTCCTGGATGCGAACTCTCTTGAGCTATGTCCGATCCGGCGATCCGGATCTGACGAACCGGCAAATGGCGTTGCTTTTGTTGGTTTACCTGAAGCCCGGTCCGCATACGGTCCGGGGTCTGGCCAAGGCGCTGAACGTGTCCAAGCCCGTGGTCACCCGCGCCTTGAACAGACTTGGTGCGCTGGGCTATCTGCGCCGCCAGCGCGACGATGCGGACCGCCGCAACATCTTCGTCGCACCGACGCGCGAAGGGGCGGATTTTCTTGAGCACTTCAAATCGCTCATCGGCAGCGGGAGCGGCAACGGCAATGGCGGCAGCGAAAAGCGCAGCAGTCATCGCGCCGAAACACGCGAGCCAGCCCACGCCTGAGCGGAAGCGTTTCTCTCTTTCCGGGCCCTCTCGGCCGCTCGACCTGACCCATAACGCCGCGCGCCGCGACCTGGCCGATGTCCGCTTGGCGGGCCGCTGGTTCGCGCCGCATTACGCAGTGGCAGAGAGCTGGACCTGCACGAATGGGTGCACGCTTCACGCGGCTCGGGAGGGCGAGGCGCTCGGCGACATTGCCGCAGGCGAAAGTTTCGCCGTTCTGGAGATTGCCGGCGACTGGGCCTGGGGTTTTCAGGAAAGCGATGGCCGGGTCGGTTATGTGCCCGTCGCCGCGCTGGACCGGGCACCGTGACTGCTCAGGTCTTCATCGACGGGGCGGCAGGCACCACTGGGCTGGAGATCGCCGATCGGCTTGCCGGCCGTGACGATTTGTCGCTGGTCGTGCTCGACGAGTCGCGCCGTAAGGACCCCGCGGCCCGCCGCGAAGCGCTGAACGACGCCGACGCAGTCATTCTCTGCCTGCCGGACGATGCAGCCCGCGAGGCCGTATCGCTGATCGACAATCCGCGGACCCGCGTCGTCGACGCCTCTACCGCCCACCGGATCGCGCCGGGTTGGACCTACGGGTTTGCGGAACTCGAACCCGACGGCGCCGCGCGCATCGCTGGCTCGACCCGCGTGTCGAACCCCGGCTGTTATCCGACGGGCTTTCTGGCCTTGGTTCGCCCATTGGTCCGCGCCGGCCTGCTCGCGCCCGATGTGCCGCTGACGGTCAACGCCACCTCTGGCTATTCGGGGGGGGGCAAGGCGATGATCGCAGCGTTCGAGGACCCGCAGGCGCCGGACGCAACCGACACGGCCTTTCGCCTCTACGCCCTGACGCTTGGCCACAAGCATGTGGCGGAAATGCAAGGCCATGCAGGGCTGACCCACCCTCCCCTGTTCGCCCCCGCGGTCGCTCGCACCTATCGTGGGATGGTGGTGGAAGTGCCGCTGCCCGCCGCACCGCCGCTGGAGGAGATCCGGGCGGCGCTGAAAGAGGCATACGCCTCTAGTCCCCTGGTGACTGTGACTGCGCGGGAGGAGTGCGAAGCCATGTCCCTCCTCACGATAGAGCGCCAGGCGGGCACCGATCGCCTGGAGCTGTTCGTCTTCGGCAACGAAGAGCGCCGCCAGTCGCGGCTCGTCGCCGTGCTCGACAATCTCGGCAAGGGAGCGGCAGGCGCCGCCGTCCAGAACCTGAACCTGATGCTGGGCCTGAACCAACTCAGCGGCCTGCGCCTCTAGGCCCGCGCCGGGGACGCTGCTACCGAGCCGCCGATCCTTCGACTGAAAGAAAAACGATGATCCCGCGTTACTCCAGACCCGAGATGGTCGCCATCTGGGCGCCCGAGACTCGCTTCCAGATCTGGTTCGAGATCGAGGCGCACGCACTCGACGCGATGGCCGAGCTGGGGATCGTGCCCAAGGAAGCGGCGGCAAAGGTTTGGGAAGCGCACAAGCAAGCGCCGCCCTTCGACATCGCGCGCATCGATGCGATCGAGGCTGAGACGAAGCATGATGTGATCGCTTTCCTCACCCACGTCGCGGAGCGGACCGGACCGGAAGCACGCTTCCTGCATCAGGGCATGACCAGCTCCGACGTGCTCGACACCTGCCTGGCCGTGCAGCTGTCCCGCGCCGCCGACATCCTCCTCTCGGACCTAGACGCCCTGCTGGAGGTGCTGAAGCGACGGGCCTTCGAGCACAAGCTCACCCCGACCATCGGCCGCAGCCATGGCATCCACGCCGAACCGGTCACTTTCGGTCTGAAGATGGCAGAGGCCTATGCGGAGTTCACCCGCAACAAGGCCCGGCTTATGGCCGCGCGGCTGGACGTCGCCACCTGCGCCATATCGGGCGCGGTCGGCACTTTCGCGAACATCGATCCGCGCGTGGAGCAATATGTCGCCGACAGGCTCGGCCTCACCGTTGAGCCGGTCTCCACCCAGGTGATCCCGCGCGACCGCCACGCGATGTTCTTCGCGACCTTGGGCGTGATCGCCTCTTCGATCGAGCGGCTCGCCACCGAAGTGCGGCATCTGCAGCGCACGGAAGTACTCGAGGCAGAGGAATATTTCTCGCCCGGCCAAAAGGGCTCGTCGGCAATGCCGCACAAGCGCAATCCGGTGCTGACCGAGAACCTGACCGGCCTGGCCCGAATGGTGCGCGGCTATGTGATCCCCGCCCTCGAAAATGTCGCACTGTGGCATGAGCGCGACATCAGCCACTCCTCCGTCGAGCGCTATATCGGGCCCGACGCGACGATCACATTGGACTTCGCGCTCGCCCGTCTGACCGGCGTGATGGACAAACTGCTCGTCTATCCGGAGCGGATGGCGAAGAACATGAACCGCATGGGCGGGCTCGTCCACTCGCAGCGCGTTCTGCTCGCCCTCACCCAGGCCGGCGCGTCACGCGAAGACGCCTATCGCCTCGTTCAACGCAACGCGATGAGAGTCTGGGACTCGGATGGCGCCCTGTCTCTCGAAGAGCTGCTCAAGTCTGATGCCGAAGTGACGGCGCTCCTCAGCCCTGACCAGATCGCCGACAAATTCGACCTGGACTATCATCTAAAGCACGTCGACACGATCTTCGAACGGGTGTTCGGGCAGTCCTGACTCCTTCAGCAAGGCCGAATGATGTAGCCGGAGCGCGACTGTTCGGGGGGAAGATGACCATAGCCCTCGACCATCAGGGCATCATGCCGCACATCGCCGCTGCCGAGCCCGGGAATGAAGAGCTGCGAGACGGGATTACCGGCACCTTCAGCCAAGGCGTCCAGGAACTCGACCGTCTTGGTCTTCTGGTGCCGCTGGATGGCAGGTGCTCCGACCCCTTCATAGGCGAGCAGGGGTGACTTGACCCGCGCTTGCACCACCGTGTCCATGGAGCTCCACTCCAGCGGAACCGCGCACAGCAGACGCACCGCCACTTGCATCGGGAGCTGCCTGCGATTGGCAAATAGCTCTACTTTCCGATACTCGCTGAACCGCAGCCACCAGGCGCCCTGAACGACCTGACTCGGCATTCCTGATTGACCGAGCCGCACCAGGCGCTCGGACGGCTGCAGCACCGTGCGGAGAGGCGCCTTGATACCGCCGTTCATCACCCAGGCGACCACCTCTCCCTTCGGATCGACAATCGGATTTCGCGAACTGGCGCCCCGCGCCATCAGCAAGGCGTCGTGCCGGTCAAACCAGCGCTGATTGACATATTGCATGGCGGTCCCCTGTCAGGACCATAATCCTAAGCCAGGCACCGTGATCGCGCCAGCCGGCGCGACCCCGCGATCAGCCGCCGATAGCGGCCTTCAGCTTGTCGAAGAAGCCACGGCTCTGCGGACACTCGTCACCCGTTTCGGTAGCGCGGAACTCCTCCAGAAGTGCCTTCTGCTTCGCGGTCAGCTTGGTCGGCGTTTCAACCTCAACCTGCACGACCATGTCGCCATGGCCGCGGCCGTTCAGCACCGGCATTCCGGCACCGCGTTGCCGCAACTGCTTGCCCGACTGAATTCCGGCCGGGATGCGGATCTCGTGCGTCTGCTTGTCGAGGCCGGGCACGTCGATGGTACCGCCCAGTGCCGCCGTGGTGAAGCTGATGGGGCATCGGCAATAGAGCGTCGTGCCTTCGCGCTCGAAGATCGGGTGCCGCTTCACGTGCAGGAAGATATAGAGGTCGCCGCAGGGCGCGCCACGCGGGCCGCACTCGCCTTCGCCTGACAGGCGAATGCGCGTACCCTCGTCCACGCCTGGTGGGATGTTGACGCTCAGTGTCTTCTGCTTGTCGACGCGGCCCTCGCCATAACAGACATTGCACGGGTCGGAGATGACTTCGCCCGCACCGTGGCAGGTCGGGCAGGTCCGCTCGACGACGAAGAAGCCCTGCTGCGCGCGGACCTTGCCCATGCCGCCGCAGGTGTTGCAGGCACGCGCGCCGGCGCCCGCCTTGGCGCCTGTGCCAGCGCAGGTGCCGCATTGGGTCGAGACCTCGATCGCGACTTCGGTCTGCTTGCCGTGATAGGCGTCTTCCAGCGTGATCTCGAGATCGTAGCGAAGATCGGCGCCGCGCTGGGGACCACGCGGACCCTGTCTGCCCATGCCGAAGATGCTTTCGAAGATGTCCGAAAAACCTTCAAAGCCAGGGTCGCCGCGAAAGCCGCCCCCACCCATGCCGCCATTCTGGAACGCCGCCTTGCCGAAGCGGTCATAGGCAGCGCGCTTCTGCGGGTCCTTCAAACAGTCATAGGCCTCATTGACGGCCTTGAACTTGGCTTCATGATCCTTGCACCCGCCATTCTTGTCCGGGTGATATTTCATCGCGAGCTTGCGATACGCGGCCTTGATAGTCGCGTCGTCCGCGGTGCGCTCGACCCCGAGCAGCTCGTAATAATCTACATCGGTGCTCATCGGGGCTCCGCCTCGAGATCGTCCGCCCTTCCTTCGTCACCCCCGCGAAAGCGGGGGCCCAGCTTGTCCTCATCCGGAAGAAAAGCTGGGTTCCCACTTCCGCGGGAATGACGAAGGGGGGTCATGGCTTAACCCTTGTTCTCGTCCACTTCCGAGAATTCGGCATCGACGACATCGTCGTTGGCGCTCTCCGGAGCATCGGCGCCCGGTGACGCCGCCGCTGCCTGTTCCTTCTCGTAGATCGCCTGGCCGAGCTTCATCGCCGCCTGGGCAAGCGTCTGAGTCGCCGAAGTCATCCGATCGGTGTCATTGCTCTCAACCGCCGACTTGGCATCGGCGATCGCCGTCTCGATCTCCGACTTGACCGACTCGTCGACCTTGTCGCCATGCTCGGCCAGCTGGCGCTCGGTCGTGTGGATCAACGACTCGGCGTTGTTCTTAGCCTCGGCCGCGGCACGCCGCTTCTTGTCCTCCTCGGCGAACTTCTCGGCGTCCCGGACCATCTGCTCGATATCCGAGTCCGACAGGCCGCCCGAGGCCTGGATGCGGATCTGCTGTTCCTTACCAGTGCCCTTGTCGCGCGCCGACACGTTGACGATACCGTTCGCGTCGATGTCGAAGGTGACTTCGATCTGCGGCACGCCGCGCGGCGCCGGCGGGATGCCGACCAGGTCGAACTGGCCGAGCAGCTTATTGTCCGCCGCCATTTCGCGCTCGCCCTGGAACACGCGGATCGTCACCGCCTGCTGATTGTCGTCGGCGGTCGAATAGGTCTGCGTCTTCTTGGTCGGGATCGTCGTATTGCGGTCGATCATCCGGGTGAAGACGCCACCCAGCGTCTCGATGCCCAAGGACAGCGGCGTCACGTCCAGCAGCAGCACGTCCTTGACGTCGCCCTGCAGCACGCCCGCCTGGATCGCCGCGCCCATGGCGACGACTTCGTCCGGGTTGACGCCGGTATGCGGTTCCTTGCCGAAGAACTCCTTCACCGCCTCGCGGACCTTGGGCATGCGGGTCATGCCGCCGACGAGCACGACCTCGTCCACGTCGGACGCCTTGATCCCGGCATCTTCGAGCGCCTTCTTCATCGGCGCCTTGGTGCGCTCGATCAGGTCGGCGACCATCTTTTCGAGATCGGCGCGGGTGATCGTCTCTACCAGATGGAGCGGCGTCGTCGCGCCGCCTTCCATGCGGGCGGTGATGAACGGCAGGTTGATTTCGGTCGTCTGGGTGGAGGACAGCTCGATCTTCGCCTTCTCGGCCGCTTCCTTCAGCCGCTGGAGCGCGAGCTTGTCGGTGCGCAGATCCATCTGCTCCTTGGCCTTGAACTTGTCGGCCAGATACTCGACCAGCTTGGCGTCGAAGTCCTCGCCGCCCAGGAAGGTGTCGCCGTTGGTCGACTTCACCTCGAACACGCCGTCGCCGATCTCCAGGATCGACACGTCGAATGTGCCGCCGCCAAGATCGTAAACCGCGATCGTCTTGCCGTCCTGCTTCTCAAGCCCATAGGCGAGCGCAGCCGCGGTCGGCTCGTTGATGATGCGCAGCACTTCAAGACCCGCGATCTGGCCGGCGTCCTTGGTCGCCTGGCGCTGCGCGTCGTTGAAATAGGCCGGAACCGTAATCACCGCCTGGGTGACGGTTTCACCGAGATAGGCCTCGGCGGTTTCCTTCATCTTCTGGAGCGTGAAGGCGCTGATCTGCGACGGCGAATAATCCTCGCCGCCTGCCTTCACCCAGGCGTCGCCATTCTTGCCCTTGACGATCTGGTACGGGACCAGCTCGGTGTCCTTCTTGGTCACCGGATCGTCGAAGCGGCGGCCGATCAGGCGCTTGACCGCGAAGATGGTATTGTCGCCATTGGTCACCGCCTGGCGCTTGGCCGGCTGACCGATCAGGCGTTCGCCGTCCTTGGTGAAAGCGACGACGGAAGGCGTGGTGCGCGCGCCTTCGGCATTCTCGATCACCTTGGGCTTGCCGCCCTCCATCACCGCAACGCAGCTGTTGGTGGTGCCGAGATCGATCCCGATAACTTTGGCCATTTTTCCTCTGTCTGCCCCTAAAGTTCAAACCATTGATCAGGCGGCCCCAAAAGAGGCGACCGCCCAGTTACGGCTGCGATATAGGTGCGCTTGTTCTTGCCGCAAGGAGAGCACGGACGTAGGGGAACGCAGCCGTTACGATGGAGGTTGTCCGCTCATGATCCGCTCCCTCTCCGCGCTGTTTCTGATCGCACTCGCCGGCTGCGCCAAGGAAGAGCAGCTCCGCGTTACGGACGCCTGGGTGCGCTACTCGCCGGTGCGGGAGAATCCTTCGGCCGCCTATTTCACCGTCCGGGGCGGGCCCCAGGATGTGAGCCTGATCGGGGTCTCGACCGAGGTCGCGATCCGCAGCGAGATGCACGAGACCATGGCGGGCCAACAGGGCATGGCGGCAATGAAGCCGGTCACCAGCGTCCAGGTTCCGGCGGGCAGCGAAGTGAAGTTCGAGCCCGGCGGCAAGCATGTGATGCTGTGGAGCATCAACCCCGGCATCAAGCCGCCCAAGCGGATCACCCTCACCTTTTCCTTTTCGAACGGAGAGCGGATCCAGGCGGATGCGCCGCTGGTCGCCGCAGGTGAGCCTGCGCCGACCCAGAAATGATCGTCATCCCGAACTCGTTTCGGGATAAGGCGTCCGCCGCGGGAGGCTCGACGATGAGCTCGGTCCGCACATCCCGCGAACTCGCGGCGTCGCGACGACACCATCCTTATCCCGACACAAATTCGGGATGACGATATGAGCAGGAGCCAAGGCCGCCCCCTCACCGAAGGCGAGCGCAACATCGCCGCCGCCATGTTCGGCGCATCCATCGACTATGGACAGGTCCGCATCCACGCCGCCAAATGGTGGCCGTTCCAGCCCCGCCGCGTCGCTATGTCGCCGGATGGCCATATCTGGTTCCACCCCGAAGGAGGGCTGTTCCACGAGAATTATGCCGAACGGACCTTAAGCGAGCAGGGCCTCTTCATCCACGAAATGACGCATGTCTGGCAGCATCAGCGGGGCGTCTGGCTCCCCCTCGCCCGCCACCCCTTCTGCCGCTACGACTACGCCATCAAGCCCGGCTGGCCGCTGGAGCGTTACGGCCTAGAGCAGCAGGCCGAGATCGTCCGCCACGCCTTCCTGCTCCGGCAAGGCGCCCATGTGCGCGGCGCGCCGCCGCTCGCGCAGTACGAGACAATCTTGCCGTTCTGAACGTCCGCTAGTGAAAGGGATCGGACGTTTCGTTATGCTCCAACATCGAGCCTTCCACCGCCGTCGCCCCGTGCTTGACACGGGGCTTGGCTTTTCTCCGCTGTCGAGCCGGTGCGGAATGGCCCGATCTGTGGCTCTCGGCGCCGGAGGCAAAATTAGCCAAGCCCCGTGTCAAGCACGGGGCGACGCTCCCCTTTGAGCAAGGAAGTTGTGTTTGCGTACTGCGACAATCCTGCCGTTCTGAAAGGTCGCCCATAAAGGAAGCGCCGCCGGTCGTGAGACCGGCGGCGCTTCCATCTTGTCGTCCGACGCTTAGGCGAAGGTGACGGCAGTACGCGCACGGCGGCGCATTGCGGCGCCGGCGAGGCCGAACCCGCCGATCATCATCGCCCAGGTGGCCGGCTCCGGCACGGCCTCCAGCATGCCAGCGTTGATGAAGGCACGGTGGAAGTCTACCGAGACTGCACCCTTGAACTGGCCAAAGCGATTGGCCGACTCGTCGTTGCGATACCAAAGTGCAAAGGAGTGGACCGCAGCCAGCTTGCCGTTCACGAAATAGCCCGTACCCGAGTCGCCGCCGGCACCGATGCCTTCACGCGCGCCGCGCCCGAGATCGCAATATTTGCTCGTCGAGAAGACCGGCTTGTTGAAGATGGCCGGTGCGCTCGAGGCCTCGAACCCAGCGAGATTGCACGAGTTGTCGCGGAACGCAGTGCCATTGTCGAAGTCGGAGACCCAGACGTTCTTGGCCGAGGCTCCCGGAACGCCCGGAGGGCCGAAGGCATTGTCGAAATAGCCTTCGAAGTCGGGATCGCCGAAGCGGAAGTCGAAGCGATTGTCGGCGTCACGCAGGCGACCGGTGTTCGCATTGCTGACCGCCAGCGTGCCGGTCGAGCCGCCGGCGGTGGAACGCGCGCCATAGCCGGCAATCGTGTGATCGACGCCGGTCAGGTCGGTCAGCGACGACAGCTGATAGGCCTTGGCAAAGCTCGGCAGCGCGCTGTTGAGCTTGAAGATCGCGATATCGTTTTCGTCGACGACCTGCCCAGTGTAGCTCTGATGGGCGATGGCCTTCACCACCGCCACTTCGGTCGAACCGGAGAGCGCCGGGTTGTACACAGTCGGCCCGTCTGGACCGTTGTGGAAGAAAGCGGAAGCGCTGGTGAACGTCCCGGCGCCCGGATTGACCATGCAGTGCGCCGCGGTCACGATCGTGTTTCCGTTGACCAGGCTGCCCGAGCACACAAAGGCGCTTTGGACGTTGTTCGCATTGGTGAAGACCATCCGCAGCCCGACCGTGCCAGCGTATTTGCCCGGCGTCGGGATATAGATCGGATCGCCGCCGCCGCCGCCGGCTGGCGCAACGACCGAAGACGTCGCGGTCTGGCCCACAATCTCGCTGACCGCCGTCCAGCGGCCGTCTTTGCTGACGGCCATGTTCTGCGCATGCGCGACACCCGCGAGCATCGTGGTCGCAGACACAAAGGCGAGCACACTCGCCGAACGCTTCACCAAAGTTTGCATTGAAACCCCCATTCGATGTGCGCCGACACCCCTCGGCGCTATGGAGGCAGCGTTCCCGGATTCCAGGCCCCCGTCAAGTGCTCTTAAGGGCGGATTAACCTTAAGATTCTGTCCCAAGGCGGAACGCTTCTCGATGGCAGCGGCATTAGTGCCAGTCCGCGTCGGCGGTAAGCTGGTGCCGCTCCGCTATGTCGGCGATCCGGTCTAGGTCGATCGGATCGCTATAGGGATCCTCATCGAGCGCGCCGGCATCTTCCAGCAGGCACTGCCATCGACGCAAAGTCTCGGCATAGTCGCGACTGGGCACACGCATCAATGTGCCATCGGGCAACGGCTCCGTATCGGCCAAACCCATGCGAAGCCACTCGCCCGTGTGCCAATCGGTCATGTCGACGGCGGGAAAAAGGCAGATGCCGTGCAGGTCGACGCCGCGGCGGATGGCGGACAGGCACTCGGACGCGATGTCGTTCAGCCAGTGCGAGCGGCCCTGTCCGCGGCCCGATGTCTCGGCGATGATGCAGGGGCGCTTATACTTGGCCCAGGCCTCCTCGACCAAATCGCAGACGGATCGGATGCGGTCGTCGCCCGGCTCCAGCGCGACGTGCGGGCCGCCCTCTCGATACTCCATCTGGCCGAAACTGTAATTGTTGAAGCCCAGGATATCGATGATCTCCGGGCTGCCGCCATATTCCGGGTTCTTTAGTCCCGAGATGATGTCCCAGGCGATATAGGCATCGTCATAGCTCTCGCGCTGCGCGGCCTCGGCGAGGTCGGGCCGGTCGCGCGGCGGGACGACCCAGATCAGCGGATCGATATGGACCATTCGCGCTTCGGGGAAGTCGGCGCGTATTGCCTTCACGGCCGCGATGTCGGCGCGGGCCAGCATCGTCGTGAAGCGGCGGCGGCATTCGGCATCCTTGCCGAAGGGCGCACACCAGGACCACTCCCCGCCCATATAGCCCCAGAAGGTCGGCTCGTTGACCGGCGTGAAGAACAAGGGCCCGTGATGCGCGCGCTCGGCGACATAGTGTGCGGCGGCGCGCGCGTAAGCGGCGAAGCGATCTACAAAGCCATCGGAGTGCGGGTCGAGATCGTCCGGATAGCCATAATGGCACAGGTCCCAGATCGGCAGCATGCCGTGCCGCCGCTGCGCCTCCAGGAAAGGATCGATGCAGGAGAAATCATAATCGCCACTGCGATCGACCAGCGGCCAGGGAATGCCTTCGCGAGCGACCGCGATGCCCAGCGGGCGGAACATCGCATAATCCTCATCCGCATGGCGGCAATGCTGCAGCTCGGCGGTCAGGTCGCGCCGGCCCTTGTCCTTCCACAGAAAGGTCGAGCATTCGAAGCCGGAAAGGAAGAAGCTGGGAAAGAGACCTGGGCGCACGCGCTGATTACGCTTGGAAACGCTTGCGGTTCAGGCCGTGGACGAAACTCACCTTTCGTCATTCCCGCGAAAGCGGGAACCCAGAGGTGAAGTGAACGAAGTAGAAGCTGGGTCCCCGCTTCCGCGGGGATGACGAAGGAGGAGGCGTTTTACCCGCCGCGCAGCAGCCGTGACTGCTCCCGCTTCCAATCGCGTTCCTTGATCGTCTCGCGCTTGTCATGCGCCTTCTTGCCCTTGGCCAGTGCAAGTTCGACCTTGGCCCGGCCTCGCCCGTTGAAATACACGGACAAGGGCACCAACGTCATGCCTTCGCGCGCGACGGCGCCGTGCATCTTGTTGATTTCGCGCTCTTTCAACAGCAGCTTGCGCGGGCGCTTGGGCTCATGGTTGTGGCGGTTGCCATGGCTGAACTCCGGCACGTTCGAGTTGACGAGCCAGACTTCGCCGTCCTTCACCTCGGCATAGCTCTCCGCGATCGAGCCCTCGCCGAAGCGCAGCGACTTCACTTCGGTGCCGGTCAGCACGATGCCGGCTTCGAACACCTGATCGATAAAATAGTCGAACCGCGCGCGCCGGTTCTCGGCGACGATCTTCTTCTTGTCGAACTCGGTCGGGCGGGGACGGGCCAAATTAGATCAATCCTGCGTGCTTCAGCGCCGCATCCACAGCGCGGCGGCTTGCCTCCCCGGGAAGGGTCATAGGAAGTCGCAATTCGGCCGAGAGTTCCGGCTTCAGTCTGTTGAGCGCATATTTGGCGGGGCCCGGCGAGGCGTCGCTAAAGAGCGCCGCGTGGAGCGAATAAAGCCGGTCCTGCAGCTCGAGCGCCCTGGTCCAGTCACCAGCCAGGCACGCCTGCTGGAACTCGGCGCAGAGCTTGGGCGCGACATTTGCGGTGACGGAGATGCAGCCGACGCCGCCCATTGCGTTGAAGCCGAGCGCCATGTCGTCATTGCCCGACAGCTGCACGAAGTCCGCGCCGCAGGCAAGCCGCTGCGCCGTCACGCGCGCGACATTGCCCGTCGCATCCTTCACGCCGATGATCGTCGGGATTTCGGCCAATCGCGCCATTGTGTCGACCGTCATATCGGCGACCGTGCGGCCGGGTACGTTGTACAGGATGATCGGTAAGTCGCTCGCTTCGGCCAGGCTCGCGAAATGCGCATAGAGCCCCTCCTGGTTCGGCCGGTTGTAGTACGGCATCACGACCAGGGCTGCCGCCGCCCCCGCCGCCTTGGCGTGCGCCATGTGCCGCTTGGCGGTCGCGGTGTCGTTGGAGCCGCAGCCGGCGATCACCGGCACCCGGCCAGCGGCCGCTTCCACGCACAGGTCGATCACGCGGTAATGTTCGTCGTAGCTGAGTGTCGCCGATTCACCGGTGGTGCCACAGGGCACCAGGCCATGGCTGCCCTCGCTCACCTGCCATTCAACGAAAGCCTTGAAACCGGCTTCGTCTACCTGTCCGTCGCGGAAAGGGGTCACAAGTGCCGGAATCGAGCCGGAAAACATCATTTCTCTCCTTCACCCGAGCGGCCGGTTCGGGCATGGTCGACCATGTAAGGGGTTCGCGTATGGCCGGTTCACCGCGCAATAAGGATCAGGCGCCTAGACTGTCCAGCATGAGCAAGCGACTTGTCCTGCCCTCCGCGCTGCTGTTCGGCCTTGGCGCGACGTCAGTGGTGGCCGATCCGACCCAGCTGGTTCCGACCCAGCCGGCGGCGCCGCAGCCGCTCTACAGCGCAAACGACGGCGTGGCTTCGGCCATTTCGCAGTGGAACGCGCTGCGCCAGACCGACAATCTGCCGTTCGACAGCTATGCCAGCTTCCTGATCGCTCATCCGGGCTGGCCCGGCGAGCAGGCGATGCGCCGCACTGCCGAGCGCGCGCTGCAGCCGGGCATCGTCGCGCCGGGACGGATCGTCGCCTATTTCGACAAATTCCCGCCGCTCACAAACACGGGTCACGCGCGCTATGCCGAGGCCTTGCTCTTGGTAGGCCGCCGTTCGGACGCGCTGATCTCGGCGCGCAAGGCCTGGACGTCAGGATCGCTGAACGCGACCGACGAGACAGCCATCTTCGATCGGTTCGGAGCAAGCTTCACCACCGCCGACCAGGACGAGCGGATGGACCGGCTGCTCTGGGCCGGCAAGACGACGGCCGCCGCCCGTCAGCTACCGCTGACCTCTGCCGCCAGACGGGCGCTCTACGAGGCGCGGCTGGCGCTCCGCACCAACGCTCCCGATGCGCAGTCGATCGCCGATGCCTTGCCGAGTGCGTTCCAGAACGATGCCGGCTTCGTTGCCGACAAGGCGATCTGGCTGCGCGCCTCTTCTCCAGCTGCGGCGCGCGGCTGGCTGGCGCAGAACCGCACGCTCACCGGCCGCCCGGCGGAAGTCGAGCGCTGGTTCGAGCTGCTGCTGTCCGGGGCTCGCGAAGCGGTTGCCGCTGGCGATGTCGCCGCCGCCTACCGGATCGCCCGGCTGGTCGACGGCACCTATGCGCCGGGCGTCGAGGTTCGTGAGCGGCCGATCGGCGAACGGGACGATTACACCAGCCTGGTCTGGCTCGCAGGCTGGAACGCGCTGAAGAGCGGCCGCGCCGCCGAAGCGATCGGCATGTTCGAACGCTATGGCCGCGCCGCCAAGTCCCCCCAGACACAGGCCAAGGGACAATATTGGGCCGCGCGCGCGGCACAGGTCGCTGGCCGGGCAGAGGAGTCGCAGCGGCTCTTCGCTATGGCAGCGACGCACCCGGATCAGTTTTACGGCCAGCTCGCGCTCGAGCGGCTGAACCGGCCGATTCCCGCGCCCGGCTCGCAGGGCGCCACCGCTCCGACCACACAGGAGCGGCTGGCATTCAACCAGCGTGAGATCGTGCGCGCAGCCCGCATTCTCGGTCAGCAGGGCCGCTGGACCGACCAGAGCCTGTTCGTCCGCGCGATCGCGGCGAGCGTGGAGAGCGATGCAGAGCATGCGCTGGCCACCGAACTCGCCCAAGGCATCGGCCGGCCCGATCTGGCCGTGATGGTCGGCCGCAACGCCCGGATCAATGGCGCGTCCTCGTCCGTGCGCGCCGGCTACCCGCTGGTCCGCGTGCCGCAGGGCCAGGAGGCCTGGACAACGATCATCCACGCCATTGCGCGCCAGGAAAGCCAGTTCGACAAGGCGGCGGTCAGCCATGCAGGCGCAAGAGGGCTAATGCAGCTGATGCCTGGCACGGCGCGGGAGCAGGCGGGCAAGATCGGCCTAAGCTATGACGCGCCCGCACTGACGAGCGACACCAACTACAATATCCAGCTCGGCTCCGGCTATTTTCAGCGGATGCTCAGCTATTATGGTGGCAATTACCCCTTGGCGGTGGCGGCGTATAATGCCGGGCCAGGCAATGTGAACAAGTGGATCCGGTCCAATGGCGACCCGCGCCTGCCCGGCGCCGACATTGTTCGCTGGATCGAGGAGATCCCGATCTACGAGACGCGCAACTATGTGCAGCGCGTGCTGGAGAACGCGGTCGTCTACGACACGCTGAACCCGGACAAGGCGCATAAGCGCGGACCGGCCTTGCTCAGCGCATATCTGGGCAAGAATACGCGGGGTTGACGTTCCCCGGCGTAGGCCGGGGCCCAGACTGGACCCCGGCCTACGCCGGGGTACAGATGAGGCATGGACCGCCCCAATTACATCACTCCCGCCGGCTTCGCTGCGCTGCGCGCCGAATACGACCGGCTGTTCGGCGACGAGCGCCCAAAGCTGGTCGAGACGATCAGCTGGGCGGCCGGGAACGGCGACCGCTCGGAGAACGGCGATTACATCTACGGCCGCAAAAGGCTGCGCGAGATAGATCGTACGCTCGGGCGGCTCTCCGCCAAGATGAAGGCAGCCAAGGTCGTCGACCCGGCCGCGCAGCCCGACAAGTCGCGTGTCTTTTTCGGCGCGACCGTCACCATCGCCGACGAAGACGATAATCGGCGGACGATCACGATCGTCGGCAATGACGAAGCGGACGCCGGGCGCGGCCTGGTCGGCTGGGACTCTCCGATCGCGCGTGCGCTACGGGGGGCTGCAATCGCAGACGTGCGCCGAATCGCACTGCCCGGCGGCGAAAAGGAGTATGAGGTTTTGGAGGTCCGATATCCCTGACTCCGTCATCCCCAACTTGGTTCGGGATAAGCGTCGAAGCGACGGATGCCGGCCGTTCCGCACCGGCCTGGAGAGGCGGATAGCTTATGCCGAAACAAGTTCGGGATGACGGCTTAACCGAGCTCCCTTCTGACCATTTGCTCCAGCTCCGGATCGAGAGGTAGCGGCTCCATCGGCACATGCGCCTCCAGCTGGTCGGCAATCGCAGTGAGCGATGCGATCCGCGCGGCCTTCTTGTCGTTGCCGTCGATTACCGTCCATGGTGCCCAGCGGGTGTTCGTCATCCGGAACATGTCGTCGATCGCGTCGAGATAGGCGGGCCGCCTGACGCGGTTGCGATAGTCGTCGGCCCCCGTCTTCCAGCGCTTCCACGGGTCTTCGAAGCGCTTCTTCAGTCTCTTGTCCTGCTCCTCCTGCGTCACATGGACGAACAGCTTGACGATTGTCGTGCCGCAGTCGCGCTGCTGCGCCTCGAACTCGTTGATCTCGTCATAGCCACGCCGCCAGTCGGGCTCGGACGCGAACCCTTCGACCCGCTCGACCAGCACGCGACCATACCAACTCCGGTCGAACACCGCGATCTCGCCCGACGCCGGCAGCTTCCGCCAGAAGCGCCAGAGGAAATGCTTGTCCTTCTCTTCCGCGGTCGGCGCGGAGATCGGGAAGACGTCGAAATAGCGCGGGTCCCATTTGGCGGTCAGCCGCTGGATGATGCCGCCCTTCCCCGCCGCGTCCCACCCTTCGAGCAGCACGATCGCGCGACGCTTGTGCACGATATGAGCGACCTGGATGCGCGCGAGCCGCTCCTGCAACGCGGCGAGATCGGCCGAATAGTTGCCGGGGTAAGGGGCGCCGCGTTCGTAGTCGGAAAGGTCGATCGCCATGAATACCGTTCGGCCTGAGCTTGTCGAAGGCCTCCCTTCTCTTCCTACACCTCAGCAAGAACAAGGGAGGGCTTCGACATGCTCAGCCCGAACCGCGCTAAAATGTCCTATTCCGGGGCAACCACCGCCGCGGGAGCCTTCGCCTCCTTCGTACCCGGCCCGTCCACCGTGCGAATGTGGAGTTCGCGCAGCTGCTTGGGCGTGACCTGGCTCGGCGCTCCCATCATCAGGTCCTCGGCCCGCTGGTTCATCGGAAAAAGGATCACTTCGCGGATGTTCGGCTCGTCGGCCAGCAGCATGACGATCCGGTCGATACCCGGCGCGGAGCCGCCGTGCGGCGGCGCGCCGAACTTGAAGGCGTTGATCATGCCGGCAAAGTTCGTGTCGACGTCTTCCTTGCTGTAACCGGCAATCTCGAACGCCTTGTACATGATCTCCGGCCGGTGGTTCCGGATCGCGCCCGAAGACAGCTCCACGCCGTTGCAGACGATGTCATATTGGTAGGCGAGAATGTCCAAAGGATCCTTGGTCTCCAGCGCCTCCAACTCGCCCTGCGGCATCGAAAAGGGATTGTGCGAGAAATCGACCTTCTTCGCTTCCTCGTCATATTCGAACATGGGGAAGTCAACGATCCAGCAGAACTCAAACCTGTTCTGGTCGATCAGGCCGAGCTGCTCGCCGACGCGAGTGCGGGCGGCGCCGGCGAGCTTGGCTGCCTGGGCCTCCTTACCCGCCGCGAAGAAGATGCCGTCATCGGGCCCAAGGCCGAGTCCCGCGACCAGCTTGCGCGTGGCTTCCTCGCCATGGTTCTTGGCGATCGGCCCGCCGAGCTCCCCGCCCTTCTGCGTGATGTAGCCGAGTCCGGCATGGCCTTCCGATCGCGCCCAGTCATTCATGTCGTCGAAGAATTTGCGGCTGTGCCCGGCGGTGTTCGGCGCCGGGATGGCGCGAACGACCGAGCCGCCTTCGACAAGACGCGCAAACAGGCCAAAGCCTGAGCCCTTGAAATGCTCCGACACGTCGCTGATCACGATGGGGTTGCGCAGGTCCGGCTTGTCCGAGCCATATTTCAGCATCGCCTCCCGATATGGAATGCGCGGGAACGGCGCCGCGCTGACCTGGCGGCCGTTCGCGAACTCCTCGAAGACGCCGTGCAGCACCGGCTCGATCGCCGCGAACACATCGTCCTGGGTGACGAAGCTCATTTCGAAATCGAGCTGGTAGAACTCGCCCGGCGAACGGTCGGCCCGTGCGTCCTCGTCGCGGAAGCAGGGGGCGATCTGGAAATAACGGTCGAAGCCGGCCACCATGATCAGCTGCTTGAACATCTGAGGCGCCTGCGGGAGCGCGTAGAATTTGCCCGGATGCACGCGGCTCGGTACCAGATAATCGCGCGCACCCTCCGGGCTCGACGCAGTCAGGATCGGCGTCTGGAACTCGGTAAAGGCCTGATCGATCATCCGCCGTCGAATCGAGCTGATCACGTTCGATCGCAGCACGATGTTCTGGTGGATGCGCTCGCGGCGAAGGTCGAGGAAACGGTAACGAAGGCGGATGTCCTCTGGATAATCGGCCTCGCCAGCCACCGGCAGCGGCAGTTCATGCGCAGCCGACTGCACTGCCACGCCTTTGGCGAAGACCTCGATCTCCCCGGTCGGCAGGTTCGCATTGGTCGTGCCCGCCGCCCTCGCCTTCACCACACCGTCGATGGTGACAACGGATTCGGCACGAAGACCTTCAAGGATCGGCAGCGCGGGTGAATCCACGTCGGCTACCACTTGAGTGATGCCATAATGATCGCGCAGATCAACGAACAGCACGCCGCCATGGTCGCGCTTGCGGTGCACCCAACCCGACAGGCGAACTGTCTCGCCGACATGGGAGGCGCGGAGCGCGCCGCAATTGTGAGTGCGGTAGGCGTGCATGGTCAGCTTTTCCCTCTTCGTCATCCCCGCGAAAGCGGGGACCCAGTTGCCCTGCCGCAGGTAGTAAGGGCTGGGTTCCCGCTTTCGCGGGAATGACGATCAAAACAAAGCCGCGCGCATCTTCATCCGCGCCCATATTGTCAAGGCGCGCGGCCAAGCTATTGCACGCTGATGCAAATCCATCCGCTGATCACGAACAGCGACGACCTCGCCCAGCTCTGCGTCCGCCTCGCCAAGTCCGACTTCGTGGCGGTGGACACCGAGTTCATGCGCGAGAACACCTATTGGCCCGATCTCTGCCTGATCCAGATTGCGGATGAGAATGAAGCGGCGGCGATCGACCCCAAGGCCGAGGGCCTCGACCTGCAGCCTTTGCTCGACCTGCTGGTCGACAATGAGGATGTGCTGAAGGTCTTCCATGCCGGAGGCCAGGATGTGGAGATCGTCTTCAATCTGACCGGCAAGACGCCGCACCCGATTTTCGACACCCAGATCGCCGCCATGGCGCTCGGCCAGGGCGAGCAGATCGGCTATGGCAATCTGGTCGATTGCTGGCTCGGCATCCAGCTCGACAAGGGCGCGCGCTTCACCGACTGGGCTCGCCGCCCGCTCGACCGGCGCCAGATCGACTATGCGATCGGCGACGTGACCCACCTCGTCAAAATCTTTCCCATGATCGTCAAGCGATTGGTCAAGCAGGGCCGCGGCGACTGGCTCGACGAGGAGATGGAGAAGCTCGCCGACCCGGCCAATTACGTCAACGAGCCGGAACTTGCCTGGCAGCGAGTTAAGATTCCCGGCCGCAAGCCCGACGTGCTCGGCCGGCTGAAGGCGCTGGCTGCCTGGCGGGAGCGGGAGGCGCGCGGCAAGAACCTGCCCCGCGGCCGCATCGTCAAGGACGAGACGCTGGCCGATATCGCCGCCCACCCACCCCGTGAGCAGAGCGATCTCGGGCGCGTGCGCGGCCTTTCCGCCAGCTGGGGGGGCAATGACATCGGCGCGCGGCTGATGAAGGCGCTCTCAGAGGCCAAGCCACTCGGCCCAGACGAACTGCCGCGAGAGGAGCGCAAGCCTGGGCTCGGCAAGGAAGGATCGCTTGTCGCGGACCTGCTGAAGCTGCTGCTCAAGATCCGCGCGCGCGAAATCGATGTCGCCCCGCGCCTGCTCGCCCGCACCGATGAGCTGGAGCTGCTCGCCGCGGGCAAGCGTGACGGACTTGCCATCCTCCAGGGCTGGCGCTGCGAACAGTTCGGAAAGGACGCGCTCGACCTGGTCGAAGGCCGTCTCGCCTTCGCCGTCAAGAACGGCAAGCTCAAGATGACGCGCGCGGAGGAATAGGTGACGCCGTAATGCCAGCGAAAGCTGGTATCTCGGCCACGTCACCTGTCGCTGGGGTGAGGTCAGGACGCGAGCCGCGCCTCCAGCCCCATTTCGGCGGCGAGTTGGCGAAGGCGCTTTTCGACCGCGTCGCCATAGAGGTGCCGGTCTTCGCCCGACAGGCTGAGGATCAGCGCCTTGCCTTCGCTGCGCACCGAGGAACGGCGCAGCGGGTCGGCGACGCCGCCGCTGAGACGCTGGCCCAAGCGGATCGCGAGGCCCCAGCGGACCGCCCTCCGCAAATCCTGCTCGCCGGCCAGCCCAGCGAGCTCGCCCAGCGCATTGGCGCCGCCGCCAAAGGCGGTGAACAGCGCTTGGCCGAGTAGCACCCGGCCCCGCGCGTCGATCCCCACCCAGTTCCCGTGCACCCCCGTCTCGAACGCGCGCTCGGCCCGGAACTCGGGATTGGCGCGCCACCCGGTGTCGGCAAGCAGGCAGGCAGCGAGCCTCAGCCTTGCGTCTGTGCCGCCGGGGAAGAGCGGAGCGATCCAGCGGTCGAGCAGCTCGCCATGCTCCGGAAAACGGCCCTGGACGTCCGCCTCTTCGCGGCAGGCGGCGAGGAGCGGGTCTTCGCGGCGAAGCTCGGGCGGCAAGCGGCCGAAGAGTAGGCCCTCTCGAAGTCCATAGGCCGAGACGACGAGGCTGCCGGTGTGCAATTCGCGCACGAGGACCGCCAGCAGCGACGCCGCTTCACCCAGCATCGCGATGCGGGAGCCCGACAGCGACGGGAGCATGCGCAGCTGCTCGCGGCTCGTTTCAAGCACGGTGCGGGCGAGGCGCGGCACGGCGCTGGGCGCCATCACATATTGGTGGATGATCGGAAGCGGATAGGCACTGAGCGCCATGTCCACCCGCGCCAGCGCCCGCCACGACCCGCCGACCAGATAGAGCGGCAGCCCCTTGGCCCGCCTGAGCCAGGGCGCCCGCGCAAGTTGCTCCTTGACCAGCTTTTCGAGCGCACCCCTGGTGCCGCGCACCGGTGCAATTCGCAGCACGCCGAGCGGAAACGAGACTCGGTCCAGCACCTGGCCGCCGGCGACCCGCGACAGTTCCAGGCTGCCGCCACCCAGATCGCCGACGATCCCGTCAGCCTCGGGGATCGCCGCCAATACGCCGAGCGCCGCGGCCTCGGCCTCCTCTTCGCCGGACAGCAACTCGACGTCCAAGCCAAGCTTCGCAGCCCGGTCGAGCAGTTCGCCGCCGTTGGAGGCGTCGCGGACCGCGGCAGTGGCGACGGTGCGAAGTTGCTTCACGCCCATGACCTCGGCGAGCCGGCTGAAGCGGGCGAGCGCGCGCACCGCCGCCTCGATCGACGAGTCCGGAATACGGCCGGTGGCGTCGAGGCTGCGGCCGAGGCCCGCCATTACCTTTTCGTTGAACAGCGTAGCAGGCACGCGCGTCGGGCCGCCATAGACCACGAGGCGGATCGAGTTCGACCCGATGTCGATGATCGCCTGCCGCTCCATCACACCGGTTCCAGCCGCGACGTCCGGATACTCCAGAAGATCGGCTTCGCTCACCTGCGCCGCCTGACGCTCAGCTTCGGCACGGCATCGCTGTTCGCGAGCGACTTGCCGCGGCCCGAGAGGGAGGGGTTGGTCATGAAATAGCGGTGCAGGTTAAATGGCCGCTCGCCGGGTGCTTCGCGAACATAGGAGCCGTCGGCATGCAGCTCCCAGCTTTGTTCATTGTCGATGAGGTTGGCGACCAGCACCTGATCGACGATCTGGTCGTGCACCGTCGGGTTGGAGATAGGCAGCATATATTCGACCCGCCGGTCGAAATTGCGCGGCATCCAGTCGGCCGAGGAGATGAAGACTTTTGCCTTGTCGTTGGGCAGGTCGCCGCCATTGCCGAAGGCGAAAATGCGGCTGTGCTCGAGAAAGCGGCCAACGATCGACTTGACGCGGATATTCTCGGATAAGACCGGCACGCCAGGCCGCAGGCAGCAAATGCCGCGAATGATTAGGTCGACGGGTACGCCCGCCTGGCTCGCCTCGTACAGCTTCTCGATCATCGCCGGGTCGACCAACGAGTTCATCTTGGCCCATATGCCTGAGGGCCGGCCGGCGCGAGCGTGCGCGATCTCTGCCTCGATCAGCTCGGACAGGCGGTCGCGCATGTCGAGCGGCGACATGGTGAGCAGTTCCAGCTGCGCCGGCTCGACATAGCCCGTGATGTAATTGAACAGCTGCGCGGCATCGCGCCCCGCGCGCGGATCGGCGGTGAAGAAGCTGATATCGGTGTAGATGCGCGCGGTGATCGGGTGGTAGTTGCCGGTGCCGAAGTGGCAATAGGTGCGGTAGCCCTCCCCTTCGCGCCGCACGACCATCGAGACCTTGGCATGGGTCTTCCACTCGATAAACCCGTAGACGACCTGCACGCCGGCACGCTCCAGAGCGGAGGCCCAGAGCAGATTCTGCTCCTCATCGAACCGCGCCTTGAGCTCGACAACCGCAGTGACCGACTTGCCCGCCTCGGCGGCGGCAATCAGCGCCTGGATGACGGCGGACTGCTTGCCGGCGCGGTAGAGCGTCTGCTTGATCGCGACCACGTCCGGGTCGGCAGCCGCCTGCTGCAGGAAAGCGAGCACAACGTCGAACGTCTCATAAGGGTGGTGGACGACGATGTCTTTGGCCTTGATGGCGGCGAAGCAGTCGCCGCCATATTCACGGATGCGCTCCGGGAAGCGCGGCGAATAGGGGTCCCATTTCAGGTCTGGCCGATCCTCCTCGACCAGCGCTTCCAGGTCGCCGATGCCGAGCAGTCCGCCGGTAACGGTGACGATCGCGTCGGCACCGGCCAGTTCGCTGCGCACCTGTCGCTCCAGCGCTTCGGGGATACCCTCTTCCAGTTCGAGCCGGATGACGCGGCCGCGGCGGCGGCGCTTGATCGCGCTGCGGAAGTAGCGGACCAGGTCTTCCGCTTCCTCCTCGATTTCGATGTCGCTGTCGCGGATGATCCGGAAGGCGCCGGAGCCCTTCACCTCATAGCCGGGGAAAAGCAGCCCGGTAAAGCAACGCAGCACCGATTCGATTGCGATGAAGCAGGCCCTCTCGCCCGGGATGCGGATGAAGGGCGGCAGGCTGGGCGGGATCATCACGAGCTCGCGGATCGCCTCGCCATCCGACAGCCGCACCAGATCGAAGATGAGGCTCAAGCCCTTATTGGGGATAAAGGGAAACGGGTGCGCCGGGTCGAGCGCCTGAGGCGTGATGATCGGGAAGATATGCTCGCGAAAATGGCCCTCCAGCCAGACGCGCGAGTCAAGCGGCAGCGCGTCCTCGCGGACGACGTGGATGCCAGCCTCGGCGAGTGCCGCCTGAAGATCGGCCCAGACCCGGTCCTGGCTCTCCATCAGGCTCTCCGCCTCGCGCGTGACGGCGGCGAGCTGCTGAGAGACGGTGAGGCCGTCGGGCGACCGCTCCTCGACCGACTGCAACTGTTGCCCCTTCAGGCCCGCAACACGGACCATGAAGAATTCGTCGAGATTATTGCCCGAGATCGACAGGAAACGCAGCCGCTCCAATAGCGGGTGGTTGCGGTTGCACGCTTCTTCCAGCACCCGCCGGTTGAAGGCGAGCCAGCTCAGCTCGCGGTTGAAATAGCGCTGCCCGTCGCTCGGGGACGCCTCCTCCCGCAGGATCGGTTCAGGGCGCATCAAAACAAATCCTCCTGTCTGGCCCCGAAGGTATCGCGCGCCAGCTTTACAGATAAGCGAACCCGCTTGGCGAGCGCCGCTTCGTCGAGCGCATCCACCGCCTGAATGATCCCGACATGCGTCCGCTCGATCCGCGGCGCCAGCCAGGGGACCAACCCGGGCGGCACCTGCAGGTTGCGCTGAAGCAGCAGTTTCTCGATCAGCCCGGCTGTAAGGCTGTCGTCCGGATCGCCGAGCGCGATTACGGGAGTGGCGGAGAGCCGGGTCCGGAGATCGGGCAACCTGACCTTCCAGGCGGGCGGCGCCTCATCGGCGACGATCAATAAGGGCCGATGCGTTTCCTGCGCGGCGTTCCAGGCATGGAACAGTTCCTCCTCGGGCTTGCGGTCGGCATCGTCGATCACCCGCCCACCCGACTTCTTCGCGAACAGCCGGCCAAGCAAGCTGCGGCCCGACTTGCGCGGACCTGTCAGGATGGTCGCCATGACCGGCCAGGTGCCCCAATGCTCCAGGTGCCGGACGGCGCGCGCGTTGCTGTCGGAGACGATGAAATCTTCCTGACGCTCGTCGGCCGGCCAACCGAGCGGCAAGGCGATCTGGTTCATTTGCGGGCGGGCGTGCCGCTGGGGCTCGGTATTGGCGCTGGAGCAGCCGCAGGGGCGGCTCCGCCACGGCGGATGCGGAGCGTGCCCAGCCCCTGCTGGACCTGGAACCCACGCGCGCTCAGTGCCGAGGCCAGCGCGCCGATATCGCCTTCGTAAGTCACCCGCATGACCGACACGCCGCCCAGTGCCAGGCTCGCTGTCTGGGCGGAGCGGACACCCGGGATGCCGCGCAGCACCGCCTCGCCGGCGTTGACGGAGCCGACATCCGGGGTGTCGTATTGGATGTTGAAGCTGGAGAGGCCCGCCGTCGGCTGATCGGACTCGATCGTCGCCGTCTCTTCGGGAATGCCCTCTTCCAGCTCCTCCAACTCCTCTTCGGTCGCTTCGGGTTCGACGATCAGCGACGGATCGGGAACAAGGCGGCCTTCCTGCAGCGCGCGGACGAACAGCGCGTCCATGCGCCTTACACCCTCGTCCATCAGCTTCGGCAGGCCATCGGCCGCGCCAACGCGCAGCACAAAGCCGCCGAGATACTCCCGGTCCGGTCCGTGGAAAGCGGAGAAGCGCCCGATCACCGGCCCGCCCGGCCATTGCCGCTCGATCTGCACCTGAGGGATCAGCACATCGGCGGCCCCATAGCCATCGATCAGCAGCCGCCACCAGGTCCGGCCCGGACGCCAGGTCTGCGCCGGTGTCAGCATCAGGGAATCGACGCCGGTGCCGGTCGGCCGCACATAATCGACCGGGCTGTTACCGGTGCGGAAGCGCGCCCAGGCCTTTTGCCATTCGGTGCGCGTCTCGAAGGATTGCGGCGTGCCGCCGGACCATTGCACCGGGATCACGAGCATCGGCGCCGATCTCAGCAGATTGCCGGAGGTGCCCAGGATCGAACCGGCCCGCGCACGGTCAAACAGCACGCCCAATCGCGCGATGTAGCGGCGGGGGCCGATCTGCTCGTCTTCCACGATGATGCCGGCAACGATCGCGTCGAGCGCCGAGTCGGAGAGACCCGGCCCTCTCGCCCCGCCATGGGTGCGCGCCCAGAGCGCGTCCCAGCCTTTGCGCTGCGCCGCCCGCCAGCCCGCCAGCCGCGCGGCATCGGCGTTGGGCCCATAAGCGTCGACCTCGATGCCTGATACCTCGAAGCTCGAGGAGCTGTCGATCGGAGGCACGCCGCGCTCGCCGCCCTCGATCTGGGCGCGCAGCATCGCCGCGAGGCCAAGCGCCATCGCGAAGATCAGGACGAGCGGCAGGGGCACGGAAAAACGGTGAAGCGCGATCACGGAGGCCCTTCTGGCGTGTCCCCGGTGGAAATCCAAGCATGTTGTGGCTAGGCGGGCACGATGAGCGAGGGCCAATCCTACACCTATGCCCAGGCGGGCGTGTCGATCGCTGCGGGCAATGCGCTGGTGAAGGCGATCGGGCCGCTTGCCAAGTCCACCCGCCGCCCGGGCGCCGATGCTGAACTCGGCGGCTTCGGCGGCTTCTTCGACTTGAAGGCGGCAGGCTATAGCGATCCACTGCTGGTGGCCGCGAACGACGGGGTCGGCACCAAGCTGAAGCTTGCGATCGAACATGACCGGCACGACGGCGTCGGCATCGACCTCGTCGCCATGTGCGCGAACGACCTGATCGTGCAGGGTGCCGAGCCCCTGTTCTTCCTCGACTATTACGCCACCGGCAAGCTGGAGAGCGGCGTTGCCGAGCGGGTCATTGCCGGCATCGCGGAAGGCTGCCGCCAGGCCGGCTGCGCGCTGATCGGCGGCGAGACGGCCGAGATGCCGGGCATGTATGCCGATGGCGATTACGACCTCGCCGGCTTTTGCGTCGGCGCAGTGGAGCGCGACCAGGCGCTGACCGGCAACCAGGTGAAGGCCGGATACATGATCCTGGGCCTCGCTTCGTCGGGCGTGCATTCGAACGGCTATTCGCTGGTGCGCCGTCTCGCGGCCGACAAGGAGTGGAAACTTAATCGCCCTGCCCTGTTCGATCAGGACGTGATCCTGGTCGACGCGTTGATGGCGCCGACCCGTATCTATGTGAAATCGCTGCTGCCGCTTGTCCGCGAGGGCAGGATCGCCGCGCTCGCGCATATCACCGGCGGCGGACTGCTCGAGAATGTGCCGCGCGTGCTGCCCGAAGGCTTGCACGCCCGCATCGATGCCGACGCCTGGCCGCAGCCAAGGCTCATGGCATTCCTGCAAGCCCAGGGCGCGATCGAGCCGGCCGAGATGGCGCGGACCTTCAATTGCGGCGTCGGCATGATCGCTGTGGTGGCGCCGGAGCAGGAGCAAGCGGTTAAGGCAGCGCTCGAAGCAGCGGGCGAGACGGTGTTCGTGATCGGTCGCGTCGAACCGGGTCAGCGCGGCTGCACCGTCACCGGTTCCGACGAAACCTGGAGCGCACGCCAGGCTTGGGAGGCCATGCACCTTGGCTAGCCTCTCAAGCCGTCATCCCCGCGAAAGCGGGGACCCAGCTTTTTCTTCTCGGCCCCGAGTCGTCTGGGTTCCCGCTTTCGCGGGAATGACGAAGACGAAGTGAGCACGGGAACGAAGGCCCGCGTCGCCGTCCTGATCTCCGGGCGCGGCTCGAACATGGCCGCGCTGCTCTACGCCTCGCGGCTGACGGACTGTCCTTATGAGATCGTGCTGGTCGCCAGCGACAAGGGTCACGCCGCTGGGTTGAAGCTCGCCGAAGCGGAAGCGGTGCCGATTTTTGCGGCGCCGGCCGGTCTGAAGAAGGCGGAGCTGTTCGCGGCGCTAGACCAGGCCCTTCGCTCATCCGGTGCGGAGTTCGTCGCGCTGGCGGGTTTCATGCGCATTCTGCCCCCGGACTTCGTCGCCGCCTGGGAGGGGCGGATCGTCAACATCCATCCGTCTTTGCTGCCCAGATATAAGGGCCTCGATACCCATAAGCGGGCGCTCGAAGCCAAGGACCTGATCGCCGGCTGTTCGGTGCATGTCGTCACGCCCGAGCTGGATGACGGACCCATACTGGGTCAGGTTGAGGTTGCCGTGCTGCCGGGCGATACGCCGGACAGCCTCGCCGCCCGCGTGCTGATCGCCGAGCACCAGCTCTATCCGCGCGCTTTGGCTGACTTGGTGATGCGCGACAGGACGCCGGAAGCCTTGCTCCAGCGGGTGCGGGAACTGGCGATGGCACTCCCCGGCGCAGAAGAAGCAGTCTCCCACGGCATGTCCTGCTTCCGCGTCCAGGGTGGCAAGATGTTCTGCTATTTCACCGAGGACCATCACGGTGACGGCATCATCGCGATCATCGCCAAGACGAGCGGACCCGACGAGCAGGCCCAGCTGATCGATCAAGACCCCGACGCTTATTACCGTCCCGCCTATTTCGGCCCGAGCGGCTGGATCGGCATGCGGCTGGAGGGTGCCGTGGATTGGGAGCGCGTCGGGGACCGCATCGCCAGCAGCTGGTCGCTGATCGCACCCCGCAAGCTGGCGATGCTGAGGGAGTTCTAGCCCCCATCCGTCATCCCGAACTTGGTTCGGGATAAGCGTTCAGCTCGCTCAAGGGGGGTAATCTCCCCTTCCAACTTGGAGCTCGCCCTAACCCTCGTCCTGAACCAAGTTCTCGATGACGAGAACTGCTGGTAAATGAATACCCGTCAGGAAACCCCATGTTTGCTTGACTTTTCGCCTCCTCCGCCGCAAATGCCGCCGCGTCAGCGCCGCCCCTGATCGGGCGGCGCAGTTCGTTTCAACGTCGGAGGGCAGCCATGAAGGCGCTCATGAAGACGACCAAGTCGGCGACGCCGGCGACGGTCGAGAAGAAATGGCATCTGATCGATGCCGACGGGCTGGTGGTTGGGCGTCTCGCCTCCATTATCGCCAACATCCTGCGCGGCAAGCACAAGCCGAGCTTCACGCCGCATATCGACTGCGGTGACAATGTCATCGTGATCAATGCGGACAAGGTGAAGTTCACCGGCAAGAAGCTGAAGGACAAGATCTACTACAAGCACACCGGCTATCCGGGTGGCTTGAAGGAGACTCCGGCTGGCAAGATTCTCGAGGGTCGCTTTCCCGAGCGCGTGCTCGAAAAGGCCGTGGAGCGCATGATCCCGCGCGGCCCGCTTGGCCGCCAGCAAATGCGCAACCTACGCCTCTTCGCCGGTCCGAACCACGACCATGAGGCGCAGAACCCCGAGGTGCTCGATGTCGCCTCGATGAACCGCAAGAACAAGGTGGGCGCATAATGTCCGATACGCGTCAGTCCCTCGCCGACCTCGGCAACCTCACCCAGGGCGTGGCCCCCGTCGCCACCGGCGGCGACACGGCTCCTGCGGCTCCCCAGCAGAACCAGATCCAGGCGGTGCTGCGCGAGCAGCAGCTCGACAAGTACGGCCGCGCCTATGCGACCGGCCGCCGCAAGGACGCCGTTGCGCGCGTCTGGATCAAGCCGGGCAGCGGCAAGATCGTGATCAACGGCCGCGACCAGACCGTCTATTTCGCGCGTCCGACGCTGCGCCTGATCATCAACCAGGTGTTCGACATCACGGAACGCCGCGAGCAATATGACGTGATCGCGACCGTGAAGGGCGGCGGCCTTTCCGGCCAGGCTGGTGCGGTCCGCCATGGCATCTCGACTGCGCTGACCCGCTTCGAGCCGGCCCTGCGCACCACGGTCAAGAAGGCTGGCTTCCTGACCCGCGACCCGCGCGTCGTGGAGCGCAAGAAGTACGGCCGCGCCAAGGCGCGCCGCAGCTTCCAGTTCTCAAAGCGCTAAGATCCACGGCCGAAGAACAAGAAGGACGGTCCCGCAAGGGACCGCCTTTTTTTGCGTACCAATCGTTCTTCAAGCATCGTCGCCCCGTGTTTGACACGGAGCTTGGCTCTCTCTTCATCCGTAGCATCTGGAAAGGCTCCGGTTGACCGACCGAAGACATCTGACCGCTCATCAGCAGGTGGAATGCAAGACTGCTCTCACCGCACGCGAGGTACGGATCTCGCCATAGAGCGCCACAGCGGCCTTGGTTTCGAGAACGTGCACCTCGACCCCCGCTGGGACAGATAGTCGATGGTTTCCGGCGGTGTCTGGAGGACGAGGTGCATGCCCCTGCTGAGGATCACGACCTCGCTGCCGTTGTCGATCAGCTCCTGCACGTCCGTGACCTGGACGCCGGGCACATGCCGCGTCCCCGTCTCACGCCAGTCCCACTAGCGCCCTCCCCCAGGGAAGAGCTTGTAATCCTTGCCGGCAGGCAGCCCCTCGACTTCGATCCGCCCCCAGGAAAGGTTGGTTATCGCCGGAGACGTCGCTTCAAGCATGGGCCGGCTCCAATCAGCTGCCGCGCTCGCCTAAAGAAAAACGGCGCCGGATTGCTCCGGCGCCGTTTTTGGTGATCAGGCGCCTTGCGGTGCCGGATCGGTGAATGGACCAGGCTTATTGGGCTTGGTCTTCGGGATCGACGTGCCGGCAGCCGCAATCGGCGACACGCCGCCCTTGTTCTTGTCCTCGCGGCCAATGTCTTCGCCCTTGATCGCCCGCTTGGCCTCCTCGCCCGAAAGCGTCTCATATTCGAGCAGGGCTTCGGCGAGGCGATGGAGCTCGTCGAGATTATCGGTCAGCACCGCGCGCGCGGTCGCTTCGGCTTCCTCGATGATCCGGCGGACTTCCTGGTCGATCAGGCGCGCTGTCTCCTCGGACACGTTCTGCGACCGCGCAACCGAGTGGCCAAGGAACACCTCGTCCTGATTGTCCCGGTAGCGGAGCCAGCCGAGCTTTTCGCTCATGCCATATTCCATGACCATCGCACGGGCCATGTCGGTGGCCTGCTGGATGTCGTTGGACGCGCCGGTGTTGAGCTCGTCCTTGCCGTAGATGAGCTGCTCGGCGATGCGGCCGCCGAAACAGAGC
>JAESFT010000083.1_pt1 | contig 146391 bp, 111 predicted proteins | sample 9269451 | NCBI WGS metagenome assembly JAESFT01 (sample SAMN14502557, study PRJNA617106) | algae metagenome | isolation source: Scytonema hyalinum WJT4-NPBG1 and co-occurring heterotrophs from well... | place: USA: Mojave Desert, Joshua Tree National Park, California | collected 2006-05-25 | reverse complement strand
CGCATCTGTAGGTAGGAACTTGAACACTTGCCAATAACGTAGTACACGAGGTACTTAGTCGGGTCAACTACTGTCCTTGGACTTAGGCTAGAAGCCCAGCGTCTTTAGACCTGGGTTGTTGACACTTTAGTAAGCTATGATACTGCCTAGCTTAACGAGTCTAGCAAAAATGCGTAAATCATTTTTGAGATAAGAGGTTACCAACTATGTGTTAATTGCGCTCTCAAAATATAACTGACCCAAGTAGGTCTCAATAATTGATTTGATTTGTACAGATTATTTGAGTTTTTAGGAGATAATTTGATGGTGCTGAAAGCTTTAGACCTATTCTGTGGAATGGGTGGTTTATCTTGGGGATTAAAGGGAACAGGAGTTATCGAACCATTATGGGCAGTAGATAATTATGAGCCTGCACTTGCTCTTTACAAGCGTAACTTACCCAATACTCAAGTATTAAATCTTGACCTTTCTAAACTTTCAAATATCAAAAATTTATTTGAAAAAATTCAATTTCATGGTGGAGTTGATTTAGTTGTTGGTGGTAGTCCATGCCGAGGCTTCACACAAATTCGTAATGGTCAGGATACAGATTCAGATCCGCACAATCAGCTAGCAATCAAATTTGCTGATATTATACGTGAGTTAAACCCGCTTGCCTTTATTTACGAAAATGTACCTCAGCTAGAAAATTCTAGAGTGTTTCAGCGATTTCTGGGCAGATTGAAAGGACGAAATAGCTATCGAGTAGCCCATGCAGTAGTAGAAGCAGCAAACTTTGGAAATCCTTCTCGACGAACCAGATTGTTTGTATTGGGTATTCGATGTAATGTGGGGCGGGTTCCAATTATTCCAAAAGGATTGGATATTCCTCATTATCATTTTTGGTGGCAAAGAGATGAGCAGAACGGGAAAATAGTTTACTATCCAAAGCTTAAGGAACCTTGGCTCGCGCGTTTGGTTAATCCAAATGACCTGCAATTAGTCAATGTAGAGCAGGCAATATCAGATCTGCCAATCTTGGAAACTAAAACTCCTGGCAATAATTGCTTTTACTCAACTCCTCCTCAAAGTGCCTATCAAAAATGGGCAAGACAGCATTTGCAGGAAACTGATGGTCATGCAGTTCCACGTATATTACCAGAGACCAGAATGCGATTGAAAGCGGTGATTCCTGGGGGTAACTGGAGAGATTTACCTGAACCCTTAACTTATAAAATCCCTAATGATTCAACCAGTGGTAAGCTGAGGCGCAGGCACTACAGTGCTTACCGTCGGCTGCTTCCAGAAGGTCACAGCCCCACAGTGCAAGGTCATGCAGATTTTGCCTACCATTATCAGTATGAAAGAACCCTTACTCCTCGTGAGTTGGCTCGATTAATGGGCTTTACAGACGATTTTCGGTTGGGACACGAGTACTGTTCAGTTGTCCAAGCAATTGGTAATGCTGTACCTCCTATACTGGCTAAGGCGATCGCTGAATCATTGATTAGACAGCTAGACCATTGTTAATCAACTGGGTTACTAAAATTGACATTCAGTTGCAGAACTACTTTGTGAAAATTTTGTAAATTTAATCACTCGAAGAAAAGTAAGGCTGAAGCAGCCCAGATTAAGCAACTCCTTAATTGTATGACTGCAATCAGTGAATTTCATTAGTGAATTTTTAAAGTACCTCTGGTAAATACTTAGAAAAGGTGGATATCTTGTATTTAATAAGCTATAAACAAGATAGGGTGTATGCCAGTAGAGCCATCATCACTAGATGCTGTTCATATAGCTTTTGGTCTCGATGTAACAAGTATTTCGTCGGTAAAACCATCTTTGGCAGCAACCCTTCCGGAAAACTTAAGTTATGGACACCAACAGCAGAAAACAGCAGAGCAATCTAAAGACGGCTATCCAAATGAAACTCAAGCCTATGTAACTTCAGTGGAACCAAGTTCGACAAAAGAAGCGTGGGGAGAGATTTTCAGAGAAAGTTTTCATTCAGAAGTGAGGCACCAAGTGTTTGAACGAATACTTGGATGTTTAAAGAGAAATAGATACTCAATACAAATACATACACTAGAAAAAGATCTAACTTATTTATCTGCTCTAAATATTTCTAAAAAACGCCAACTATTTATTAGTTTGCCTGTTTCTCCTGTTTCTCTAGGCATACTCTTAATTATTTATTATGCACATCTTTTTAGAGAACAAAGAGATATTTCTCATACTCATCATGCAATATCAGCTAAAGATTTTGTTATTTGGATTCGACCTCAAGATAATGGTAAAATCTCCAATTTAAGGACAACAAGGGCATTTAATCTCATAGAAAGGGAAGATACTCATTGCGCTCTAAGTGAGAAAATTGCTTGTTTACCTGCTTATAAATTTGAGGAATCATCCCAAAGTCAACGCTTGAGAGTTGTTATGGTGCGATCGCTTTCAGAAGCTGTTGAGTTATTTAAGGAGTCTCAATATTGCTCTCTGGTTGTAATGGATGACCCATCAGGACAAACTTACCCATCTCCATCTAGTTATGGAACTGAAGCATTTAAGTTAGCGAGCCTTTGTAGACAAAAACAAATTCCTATGGTGGGTATTGTTCCTCCTTGGGCGATGAGAGACATTGAATACCACGAGAAAAAGCAGCCTTGGGGAATTTTACTTTGGCCCGTTGACTTCTTCGCTCTGCGTTCTTATACAGAAGAACGAAATCTTTTTCCTAATAAAGGAATACTTCATCCTATTGAAAAAAGTTCTTTACTGATTGAAAAAAAACGTCGCTCCTTAATAGAAGCACAAGTAACTATTAAAACGTTTAACTTTGACACAGAAGATGAAGAAAAAGTTGCGGATTTATTTCAAGAATCATCAACTTTACTGCTTGATTTAGCAAAACAGCCTCAATTGAGGTTAATTGGGGTAACAGGATGGGAAATTTGGCGGCATCTCTCGGCTCCAGTGTTACCTTTTCATATGCTTTGGGGACAATTTCTTGAAAGCTTACTTAAGCGCTTACAAATTGCTGCTCATAAATCTGGAGATGACAAGGCGATAACTATATACAATATTCTAAGCTCTCTAACACTGAGATTACAAAAACTTAACCCTAATCCTTTTATAGAAATCGTTAAAGCATCTAATAGAGAAACTGTTGTTGTCGTAGAAGATGCAGAACGAGCCAATGCCTTAGAACAATTTTTAATGGGAAATACCAGCCCTTCATCATTGCCCCAAATTTTACCTTTTAGCCAGATTCGAGGTTTGGGTGGCAAAAAACTGATAGTGATAGGTCAGCCAAAGACTTGCTACCGTGATATTTTACAAACAACCTTCTTTGACCATATTGATGTTTTACTATGGTCAGTCCTATCTAAGCGCGCAGAACGGTGGTGGAGTAATCTAGAAGTAAATGCTAGAGAGTGGCATTATAAAACCTGGCAGACATTAACTGAACAAAAAGAAGTAGGACGTTATGGCTTTAGTCCTCACTATACGTCAGTACAAGTGGTGGATATCGGAAAAGCCAAGTTAGCTAAAAGTGTTAATTTATCAAAACTTGAGGAAAGTTTTACTAACTTGAATATAAGTCATCTAGATTCTGGTTTATCAAATTATATTTTAAAGAATTTAGAGTCTCATTATTTAGTTGAGTTTGAGCGTGAATTAAAAATGAGAGTAGCACCAAGTAGTGATTTCTTAGTGCTATTAGGTAAAAAAGCTCAAATTGTTGCAGTCAAAGAAATAACTGCTGAGACAAAAGTGGTTTTATTTGATGGCATGACCCGCGATCAGTTATTTGCTCAGAAGGCTGGTTTACTAGAAGATACCAAAGTTAACTATCTCTACCGCGTACACTTAGATGCATGGCGTGAACTAGTAAAGCAGCAGGTTAAAAAGTTAAATTTGCAAAGTGTATGCCGACAAATTTTTTCTGACACAGGTTTACCTATTAGTGAAGAAACAATTCAGTATAACTGGATAAATGGTGATGACCTCCTCAGTTTACCTCGTGAACAAGAGCATTTCTTTTGGTTTTTACCACCTCTAGCTCGTTCAGGGTTTGAAGAATTTTGGCTAAAGGCTAATGACCTGAGAATTAAGCGTAGACAACTTGGTCAAGTTATATCTGCTTGCGCTCAAGAGGGATGGAAGGAGAGGAAATCAGATGAAATTGTCTTTCAATACGAACAAGTTTTTATAACTGTTAGTGAATTGCGAGATGCCATGTTGGTGTTAAAAGTAAAGTCTAAACCTCAAATGATTCGTCAAAAACCTGAGTATCCAATAAATCGACTTTTTAGATAAGGTGCAGGAGTAATTTATGAAGCCAGAAGATATTCTCAGTGATACAGGTTTGAATGTATCTGATTCTCAAAGACAAGAACAACATTTGCAATTTGTTGAAAATTTTTATCGACGTATACACGGTCACATAACAGGAACATCTGACCATCGGAGTGTTATTACAGGCTCAACTGAACCTCGACGTTTGATGCCAACTGGTTATCTCTCACCATTACCAGCAGTTTCATCAGTAAGTAGCCAACAACAGAATACTTTCCGTCCTAGTAATTGTGGTTTAGTAATTAACTTAGCTACAGATTGGGAGCAAAAGCAGTTACCTGTAGAGTTAAAAATTCGCTTTAGTGTTTTCCTGCCTAAACTTGATTTAAGTAAAGCTGCGGATCGGTCATTAAGACCAATGTGGCAACGCTTTGATATAAGTGCTTCTATCAGTTCTATCATTCAGGATTTATTCGGCGATGGTTCTCCTACTCTTACTAAACTCAATCAGGATATTACAGACCAACTAATAAAGATAATTGAAATACATCAAGCAGATTCACAATCTTGGCTGCTAGGACTTAATCCAATAATTGATGATTTGACAGGACCCGAATTTATCTTAGCTCAAGATAAAAATTATAAAGAATTACAAGCTGAACTACGTAAGCGGATTGCTAACAAAAAAAATAAAGGTAAAAATCACAATACCACTGCCGACAGTGATATTCCGTTAGGTCAAGTTTCTCCTGTTAATTTTAAGGTTACAGTTGAAGCACAAAAACGAACTTTAGGGGGACAAACGAGGCTACGTCTATTTTTGAGAAACAAGAGTGACCAGATAGCTATTTTTGGTGACCCAAGAGATACAGGTTTATTTGGAGCTTACCTGGAAATTAAATTACCACAAGAAAAGTGGCAGCCGATAGAACTATCTCGATTTAAAATATCTTACCAAGTGGACTCAACCGTTCCTGCTCAAGGAATTAACTGTACACCACAATTTGATGAGAATCAGGGCTTTGTTCGTATCTGGACTGAGTTTTTACCCATTTATTGGCAAAAGAGACTTTATACTGCTGGTATTAAAGCTTCTTTTAAAAATTTGGCGACCAATGATGGAGATGCTGACCTTCAAATACTCCAATCCATTTTGCAAAAAATGGGAGAATATCGAGATAATTGGCAAGCATTAATTAATCAGAAACATCCACAAATAGGGGGAAATCAGCATAACGCTGAAGCTCAAGCCGATTTAGAGAATTTTAAGCAAGAAATTCAGCGCTTTGAGTTAGGTATTCAGGTTTTATCGAATCCAAAATATGCCATGCTTCGACGGGCTTTTAATTTGATGAACCAGACATTTGTCAAGATTGATGAAAAGCGCGAGCAACGTAAAAAAGCAACTTATGAAAACTGGCGACCTTTTCAAATTGTTTACATTGTTTCTAATCTTGTAGCCCTAGCAGCACGAAAATGGACTGAAGATTTCGCCAAAAATCCCTTGGCACAGATTGACCATGCTGCTGTAGTTCATTTCCCAACTGGTGGTGGTAAATCTGAAGCTGTGATGGGAATAATCCTTACTCAAGCATTTTTTGACCGCCTGCGGAGTCGGGATTGGGGCGTAGTCGCTTGGTTGCGCTATCCCCTACGCTTGCTCACTTACCAGCAATTGCAACGTTTTCTGGATACTCTTGTTGTTGCAGATGAAGTCAGAAAACAGCAACCCGATTTAGCCAATACTGCTGAGTTCACAGTAGGTTATTACGGCGGTCGAGATAACAGTCCAAATTCTCTGAAGTCTGTTCCCGATGAACTCGGAAAATACATAGGACAAGCTAAAAAGGAAATGCAAAATGCAGGCATAACAAAGCTTCCTAAATACCTAAGTTTGGCGGATGTAGGACAATACGTTCCCAACTCAATCCAGCAGTATCGCATGGTAATGCGCTGCCCCTACTGCGGATTAGAGGAAGTTCACACTTTTATCGAACCACTAACAAAAGAACTTCGGCATCGTTGCGGTTCTCTAAATAAACCTTTACCTCAAAATGCTTGTGGTCGGGAAATTCCACTCTACATTGTTGATGAAGATATTTACAGCCGACTGCCAACTCTACTGGTAGGAACTCTTGACAAAATTGCCAATATAACATTTCGTCCTGCTAGCCGCACTTTGTTTGGTGGTGTCTCAGATATATGTTCTGTACATGGTTTTGTAGCAAATAACACCTGCCACAAACAGGATTCGGTTGGTGGATGTACTCGACGAGAATTGAAACATCTCTCCAGCGCACCTGTTGATCCTGGCATCCCTCTGATTTTTCAGGACGAATTACACTTACTACGCGAAGAATTAGGAACTTTTGATGGTCACTACGAAGCTTTGATTGATTCTATTCACGAAGAACGGGGGGCAATACGTCCAAAGGTTTTGGCTGCAACTGCTACCATTGAGGGGGCAGAGCAACAAACTAGACATCTTTACTGGCGAGAACTTTCTCAATTTCCAGTGCGAGGACCTGCTGAGGGACGTAGTTTCTATGCAAACCAGCATAGCCGATATGTAACTAGAGGTTTTGTGGGGTTACGTCCTACAGCGGCTAATCCCCTTGATGCAGCAATGGCTTTAATTTCAGCCCTACGAACTGAGTTAGAAATTATTCGTAACAATCCTGCAAAATATAAGGTTGAGTATGGACTTAGTTCTTTAACTGATAAGGAATTTCTAAAATTAGTAGATGAGCATGACCTTTGCTGTACTTATGTAAACTCGAAAAATGATGGTTCTGATATTCGACGCTCCATTAATGAACAAGTAAAGGCTGAATTGCGAGATAAATTTGGAGAAACCCAAGCCAATGCTATGCTTCCAGAAGCAATTACTCTTTCTGGAGATGATGGGATTGAGGTGGTTAAAGAAGTCTTAAAACGGATGGAGACACCGCAAAAAGATTTGAATCCAAATAGCTCAGAACGGCTAAGAGATGTGGTAGCAACCAGTTTGATTTCTCACGGGGTTGATATTGACCGACTTAATTTAATGTTGTTTTACGGATGGCCCAGTACAACAGCAGAATACATTCAGGCATCAAGTCGTGCTGGCAGAACTGTTCCAGGTTTAGTATTTATTTTATTTCGACCACAACGCGCTCGTGAACGAGCTATTTTTGACTATTTTGTGAAAGCGCACGAATACTTAGATCAGATGGTGGAAGCTGTCCCCATTGACCGCTTTGCTCACAATGCTCTTTATCGAACAGCTTTTGGTTTACTGCTTGGACGATTGCTTCATATTGATGGTCCTGCAGCGCGACCAGCAAATCAGGTTATTGATTTAGCACAAATAGATAAACTTGATAAATTGCGCGAGCTAATTCATGGTACCGGAAAAGGGCGAGCACCGATTGATATTAAGACTGTTGTTAGTAAAATTCCCAATACCATTAACCCTAATGCTTTGCCAGAGGGAGAAGTTTTTAACACACCCTTGAACTTGGTAGCAGATGCTTTTTTGTCTCAAATTGAACGCATTGTACAAGACCCAAATGAAAATAATCTTGTTACCAATGGTTTGACAAAAGATGATATCGCTGACGATTTCCGTCTGTTATTGTCTCTTCGAGATGTTGATACAGGCATTCGGATTACTGGGTACTAATTTTTGAAATTGGAGAATAAAGAGATGAGTCAGCCAGCATATAGCCGTTCTAAAGGTCAAGTATTGCGTCGATATGAACCAGGAAGTGTTGCGACAATTCCTGCCGGAACTATTCAAGTTTATAGACATTTTGCCAGGAAAGTAGACGACCTCAGCAGAAAATTACAAGATGCTGTGCGCCAAGAACTTTATCGTTGGGAGCATAAAGATGCTCAAATGACGGCATTTGAAAACTACACTGCAGAATGCGTTTTTGTTATCACTCAATCAGTTAATGGTAAAAGATTAGAAGTTCGAGAATGTGCTAACTGCGGAGCTATTCGTTACATAAAGCAATGGAAAGCAGAGCCGGATGTACCTTGCCATCGTTGTAATCATCCAACCCTAAATGAAATTCCCTTTGTTTTTGCTCATACTGATGGCACGATGATTCAGTTAACTCCCAGAATTTGTCCGCATCACAGTACAGATTATTTAGTATTGGAAAGGGGCTACCTAAAGCGATGGCGGTGTAAGATTGACGGCTGTAGTCACGCAGAAACAATAGTCTTTCCTTTACCTAAAAATTCTATCATGAAGCGTTCTGAGGTCGTGAATTCTGTAGAGGCAAAAACAGGTAAGCCGCCTAGCCAAATGATGTCTTTGACGAACGTTTCTGATAATAAGCTTCAGGTAGTTCATTCGATATCTCGAATTAATCCTACTCCAAATGTTGAGAAGTTTCTTGGCTATTCTGAATCTCTTCAAATCCTTTTAGCTATACATCTAGATTATTTTAAGCATCAGTGTAAAAATATTTCTGAATTAACAGAAATTATTCGGGTTCTTGGTCAAGGCAGTCAGGAAGACCAAAAAGAATTAGAACAACTAGTGAAAACCCTGCAACTAAGCGGCTTGGATGAGGTACAAATTAAAAATATCCTAGCTAACAAAAAACAAGTTAAAGAGAGCGAGGCTGGTGGACCAATTGTTGCTGACTTAAGAAAAGCATTAACGCAACTTTCGCCCAATACCCTACAACTATTAGGAGATGCTAAGACAGAAAAAGAAACACGCGATCGCAGAGAAAATATAACAACTGCTCAGGAGAATGCTCGTACCCTTAGAGAACAGTTGGATGACTATGCTGTGTTGCTAGATTTACAGGCTGAAAACCTCGATGAGGCTGTAACACATTTAGCTGGGATTAACTCCCCATTCTATGCCAATTTGTCAACTGCAGGTTCTTTAATGCGTAAGAGCTTGGGCATAAGTCAGGTGATGGTGATTAAAGACTTGCCTGTCTTGCATCTTGCCTACGGATATACTCGCTTATCTCACCAACCGGAAGCCTCTGTATTGTGGGCATTTGACCGCAAGAACTTTGATTTAGCAGGCGAGGAACCAAAAGGAAATTGGATTCCCATGCCAGTTTACAAACTCAAAACTGAAGCCCTTTTGTTCCAATTCGATGCCAAACGGATTGTTAGATGGCTCCATGCCAATAATTTAGCTCCCGCTCTAACTAGTATTAGCGAACCAGCACTCTGGCTATTAGAGCACCACAGTCGGATTACTAGCCGTAGTGGTCCCGCATTTAATGATACTTTGTCTCCAGATTTTCTAATTCCCTGGTTAGTAAGTTCGGCGCTACACAGTGCTAATCATCTTTTAATTAAAGCGATCGCTGACCAAAGTAGCTTCGGTGAAACTGCTATGAGCGAACATTTACTTTTTAGCCTGAACCAAACGATAATTTTTGTAAATCGCTTGCAAGAATTTTCTCTTGGCGGATTGAAAACCTTCTTTGAGCAGCGTTTGGATCAGGCATTTCTAAGCCTTTTGCAAGAAAGAGGCGACTGTATGTTTGATCCCTACTGTGAAGAGTCTTTGGGAGGAGCTTGCAATGGATGCTTGCATTTACCAGAGGTAGTCTGTCGCCTTTTCAATAATGCTCTTAGCCGCATATTGCTTTACGGTGGTCAAATCAGCCCAAATATGGAGGGCGTTGAAAGAACTCTCTGGAATAGTCTATCCTCCCTAGTTGGGAGTGATCAATTTATTGGTTTGTGGGACGGGAGTGTAGATTAGCAGTACCCATTAGTGCAGCAGATGTCTCAGGTGCTATCTTTGAATTCAATCAAAGTCCAGAAGTCAAATAAAGCGTTTGATATTTTGTTGCAGATGTAGAGCAAGAACAAACTGTCCCCTCAGGAAGGCACACTTTTTGTCACTCTCCGATTACTGAAGCTCGACAGCGTGTTGGATATAAGGTGCTCAATCGTCTGTTGGATCTAGCTGTACGATAAATTCTTCTGCAACTGGTTGCTGTGCTGTAAATTTTTTTTTGGATTTAGCGATCGCTTTACGATTGGGTAAAGATGCAGTCGCTTTTTGTGGGCGGCATTCAAGGCAATATAAGGGTAGTGACGGGTAACAGGTGCGCTCTACCACCTGATTGCAATTTTTGCAGACAAATCGGTAAACTCGTTGCTTGATGACGCGAGTGTGAGCTTTCACGAAAACTTCTTTGCTTTCCACCTGTCTTGTTCCTAATAAAAACGTAAATGGTATGGCTTCACTATCTAAGATTCTGAGTTTACTTGAACAAGAGCGCGAGCGCTACGTATTAGAAGCAGCCCAGTTGGAGCGCCGCTTGTCCTTTATCCGCAACCAAATTAGTACTCTAGAATCTCTGATATCAGGCTATGCCCTCGAAGAGCAATTGTATTCCCCCCAAAGGCATTTTCCAATTCCTTCCAGCACTGCTGTACTTGAGGATAGCCCTGTGTCAGTGGATGAGGAAGAAGTAGATTCCACAAACTACACTGTGGAGAGTTCAGACGATGAAGATGAAAATCTTGAGCCCGTATTCTTGAGTGAGCAAGAATCACATCCGTCTAATGAAGAAACAGCAGAAACTGTAGAACCTGATATTTCTGATATTCCTAAGCTAAGTATCAAAAGAAAAGCGGGAAGCATACCACTGTTAACAGAGTTCCAAGAATATTCGATACAGAATGCTATCTTGATTCTGATGCGCCGCCGACCGGATTTGCATTTTCACATCGATGCCGTCGTTCGCGACCTTTATGGTGATAAATTAACACTTCTCCAGTTGAAGACAGTGAAGTCTAATGTAGCGAAAGTGCTTAATACAGGATTGCAATTAGGTATCTGGCATAAAGTATTATACGCAAAAAATGTGTATACTTTGCGTTATGAGAAAGGAGTCACGAGTAAACAGCTAAAGAAATAGTTCATGAAGGCAGCAGGATTTGCTATGTTCCCACGCACAAATATTCGCATCTAAGTGTCTTTGCGGCTTGTAAACCCTGCTACAATTCCCTTAGGAGTTATGTAAAAATAACTTGAACAATTAAGTGGCTACTTTGGGTTTTATAATATAGTTCCACTCACCATGAAAAGAATTTCGTTCGATTGCAATAGTATCAAGCTCTTGGTCTGTAACTTTGATTCCCGTTTTGTAGAGATTTGGATCTAATCTAGCTTCAACTTCTAATCCTTGTGTGGTGGTAGTATTGCGAATTAGATTAATCACAATTTGCAAGGTGGTCAATGGTCTGCCTCGCCAGTTTTGGGTGATCTGACAAAACAAGCGATGCTCAATCTTATTCCATTTACTTGTGCCTGGGGGAAAATGGCACACGTGAATAGTTTTACCAGTCTCAGTTGCTAATTCTTGTAGCTTCAATTTCCTTGTGGCGGGAGCGATAACTATTGCTACCACCGCAATCAGCCGTAATCATTATATGCTGGCTTTTTGGATAAACTTGTTTTCCCATTGAGTACCACCAATGACGAATAGACTCGACTGCAAACTCTGCTGTATCGTGGTCAATACCAACATTCACCCATCCTTGATTTGAGGTTAAGTCATAAATTCCGTAGGGAATTGCCTTGCCCAATTTGGGGTCAACAAAATCATGCATCTTTACCTCAATTGGCTGTTCCTTCTCACACCACTCGGTTCCAGAATTTTTAAAATCTCCAATTAATTCTTTTTTTTTGGTATCAACTGAAATTACGGGTTCGTTTTGGGATTGAAAGTGCTTGACTTGGTTGGAAATATGTAAAAATTGGTCGTCTCTATCTGGATGAGATGAACCATCACGGGTTTTACGATTTGATTGTAAGCTGTAGCCAAGCGATTCAAGTAAGTTGTAAACACTTTTAGGGCTAGTCCTATGTCCCCCAAGGTTTAATACAGCAGCCAGTTTCACCACACTTTTAGAAGTCCATTTTAGAGGAGATTCTGGGTCCCCCAGCGTCATTGGTTCAATCAGCGATTCTAAATCCGATAGCAGCATCGCGTCTTTTTCTTCAAGTAGTTTACGTCCAGCACCTGACGAACGAATTCGATTACTATCATCATTCGAGGTTTCTTCCCCCGAAGCGTCTAACAATAGCCTTATCCCAGCATGGATTGTAGTCCGGGATAGTCCAGTTGCGATCTGCCGCAAGGCAGCAGCGCTTCGCTATCGCAACCTGACTCACCCCTCCCCAACCCAGGCTTCTAGCTTCGATTGCTGCCCAAATACGCCGTGTTTTCTCGTTCAAATAGGGCAATAACGAATCATACTTGTCTTGAATGCTTTCTAGTATAGCTATACTTACATCTTGCACCAAGAAAATTTTATGTAAATTTAACACACAGTAATAAGTCTAAAACCCTTATTTTGACGAGAAAAATCAACAAAAAAGCTGTAGCTTTATTGCGCTGCTTTTGACTAAACCCAGGGTTATACGGATAGGTGCAAGATTTGAGTATAGCCAACAAGGTTAGGACGTAAACTAAAAGAGTTACCTAGCATCTACCCCATTTCAATGGCTAAAGCTTATAGTGATGATTTCCGGCAAAAAGTTATGCAAGCGATTGAGTTGGACGGTCTCAAAAAGTGTGAAGCACGAGGCTACTGTTCAATATCAGTCGAAATACGATTAACTTGTGGTTGCAGCGCAAAGCCCAAACGGGTGATGTCAAGCCCAAACCGAGAAAAGCATCGCAGCAGAGCGGCAAAATCAAGGATTGGGAGAAGTTTCGCACCTTTGTGAAACAGCATGGGGATAAAACCCAGAGCGAAATGGCACAGTTATGGGGACGGGGAGATGAGCCAACGCACGATTTCCAGGGCATTACGAAAGATAAGACATACACGTAAAAAAAACATACGGGTATAGTCAACGAGATGAAGCCAAACGGGCAGCGTTCTTAACGCAACTGGATAACCCGAAAGCGTCCCATCTTGTATATGTTGATGAATCTGGTATGGATGAACGCGACAACTACGGCTACGGATACTCCCTTGTTGGGGAACGCTTCTACGAACTCAAATCGGGTCGGCGGCAAGGTCGCATTAATATGATTGCGCTTGTATCGAGAGGGGCAATTGATTGCGCCATTTACAGTCGAGGGGCGTGCAACCGCACGGTGTTTGAGACCTGGCTAGAAACATGCGCCATGCCAGTTTTGCGTCCGGGTGAGTGGGTGATTGTGGATAATGCGACGTTTCATCATGGCGGTCGGATTGCCCAACTAATCCAAGCCGCAGGGTGTCAGCTTGTGTCTTTGCCGCCCTATTCGCCGGACCTCAATCGGATTGAGAAGTGTTGGGCATGGTTGAAAAGTCGGATTCGCAAACACTTACGTAATTCGGATAGCTTACGCGATGCCATCGAATTCGTTCTCAAGCAAGCAGCGTCCTAACAAAATTGGCTACAGCTATAACCCTCTTCTGTCACTCTCCGGGAGGGTGATCGCTAGAAACCTTATGAGGCAATCAATACAAGCTATACTATTAGAAAAAAATGGGTCTTGTATTTGTTATTAGAAAAGAATCGCGCCATCGCTTGCTATATAAAAGCTCTAAAATCCAGAAATGGCAAATGTTTTCGGAGAGTGACAGAAGAGGGATAACAGGAAAAGTCAGAGTGTGCAAGAGCGCAATCGCAAGAACATAACCCCAAATCTTTGTGGAGATTTGGGGTTATGTTTATTGGCTGCTGGAACCATTACACGAGTTGTTGTTTAGTAACCAACCCATGCAGTTTGGCTACTAATTTCTCTGGCTTCATTTTGGAGAATCCAGACACTTTGTGTAATTTGGCAAATCCCCTCAGTTTCTCTAGTGGCAGAGTTTGCAAATTCTCCAAAGTTGTTAACTCTGGAGGATTTGGCGTATCCGCTGTTTCTGATGGAGAGCTGCGCTCATGGGGTTTTGTTTTTGATAAATTTACATCACCTCAAGAGCGCATGGCGCGAATTTTTGTTTGTATTAATTACTTTGGTTGAGAGGTAAATTTTCTCGGTCTACTCTCTTTGTAAGGAATACAAACTCTGAGCTAATGGGAGTGAGACGATGATAATTATGTGGCAAGCAGCCACATAATTAAGATTTATTCGATTATCTTTCTTCTGTTTCTCTATTTAGTTTAATCAAGCATGGATAACCAAAATCTGGGACAGTGATAAATATGAACCCTTTTCTTCAATGCGCTGCTTTTAAATCAATCCTACGGTGACACAGGTACTTGAGTAGCGCAATGTCATGACTTATAACCAAAATACCTATTCCAACCTGGCAGGCATAGTCAATGACTGCACGCCAGATGAGTGCTTGAGTGTTGGCATCCAACATAGCAGTCATCTCGTCAGCAATTAAGTAGCGGGTTGCTCTATTGAGCGAGCGTGCGACTGCGATGCGCTGCAACTCTCCCCCGCTGAGTTCATGGGGAAAGCGACTCAACCAGCTAGAGTGAATTCCCAAAGCTTGCAGGAGTTCCCTAGATGTTCCTTTTCCCTCTGCTAGGATTTGGCTAATCAGCCAGCGGGGGTTCATTGCTAGTTCTGGGTGCTGAAAGATGAGCTGTACGGGGCAATAGCCTTGTTTTGGCAGAGGTTCACCGTCGATTGTGACTCTACCCTCCGTTGGTTGAAGATACCCGGCTAGTAGCTTACCTATAGTCGTTTTGCCTTGACCGCTTGGACCTTGCAAGCCCACAATTTCACTCTTGTCGATTTCAATATTGAAACCACGCAAAATCCAAGGTTGATTGACTCGGTAGCGAAAAGACAACTGTTCACCCTTCAGCATGAATACACCTCACAGGAGCGCCTCGCACGATATGAAAGTGGGGTCGGGCTTTTTGGCAAGCGTCAGTCACTAAGGGACAGCGGTCAGCAAACAGACAACCATCAGGAAGCGCCTCTGGACTAGGTTGGGTGCCTTTAACCGGTATGAAGCCATTTTGGGGCAGCGATCGCCACAGCGCTTGTGTGTAGGGATGACGCAGATTACCATCAGTAAAATCCTCTGCCGCCGCCACTTCCAATGTCGTGCCTGCATAGAACACAGCCACTTTGTCTGCAACTCGCACAGCCGCTTCCAGGTCATGGGTGATAAGAATCACCGCTTTGCCCTCATTTGCCAGTTTGCGTAGGTGGTTAAGTGTCTCAACGACTACATCTATATGTAAACCAGGAGTCGGTTCATCAGCAATCAACAGTTCAGCCCGTCCGACGGCTGCTGTAGCAACTAGTACTCGTCGCGCCATGCCACCTGAAAGTTGAAAGGGGTAAAGCTGTTTAACTGGCAGGGGAAGAGCGTAGCGTTCAAAGGTTTGATTCACAACTCCTCTTGCTTGCGTAGCAGACAATCCACTCAAACGAGCTGCCCGATGTACTTGCGAACCCACTCTCATTAGGGGGTCAAGATAACTGACTGACTGGGGAATCAAGGCAATTTCCTTGCCCCGCAACTTGGTCTGACGCTCTGGGGTCAGAAGTTCTCCTTTAAAAATTATCTTGCCTGTAACCAAGGCATTATAAGGCAAAATGCCCAAAATGGCGTGAGCTAGCAGACTTTTACCAGAGCCACTAGAACCAACCACTGCCACCACTTCACCCGCACCAACCTCTAAATCCAAATCCGTAATGACGGTCAGCCGTTTTTGGGTCAGACCCACATCGTACATGGTGAAAGTAACACTGAGGTTTTGAACTGATAGCATAGTATAATGTTACCCCTGGCTTGTTTTTGGGTTGAGCAAAGCAAGCAGGCTCTGACCCAAGATGTCGAAGGTTTTCACCGCTAGAAGCAACGCTACTCCTGGCATTACCGCCAGCCACCAGTAGCCACTGGATAGGTATCGCATTGACTCCGACAGGATAATCCCGATTGCCGGAATCTCTGGCGGTAGACCCAAACCCAAAAAGGTAAGCCCAGCCTCGTGCAAAATTGCGTGGGGAAACAACAAAATCAACCCAACGAGGAACTGAGGCACTAGGTGGGGCAGTATGTGATTGCGGGCAATCCACAGGGGCGAGTGTCCTAGTTTAGAAGAGAGTTGCACGTAATCAGAACTTTTGATCTGAAGCACTTCAGCCCGCAGCAGACGAGCCAAGTTCATCCAATGGGTGATGGTGATGGCGATGATTAACCCCTTGACTCCGCCCCCAACAGCAAAGGCAATTAGGATAACTAATACTAAGTGAGGCAGGCTGAAGAATACATCAATTATCCAGATGATAAAGGCATCAACTTTACCACCCAGTGTAGCTGAGAGCGTTCCCAGTACCAAGGCTATCACGGCGCTAAAGCTAGCGGTTAGCAGCCCCACCCATAGGCTCAAGCTTAAACCGTGGAGCGTACGGGTGAACATATCTCGTCCCAACCAGTCAGTGCCAAACGGGTGAGCAAGTGTTGGAGGTTGGTTGCGTTCTTGTAAGGAAATTTCCAAACCAGCTTTACCAATCAGTTGGGTGCCAAGCAGCAGGATGCTCAGAACGATCACGCACAGAGCAATGAGCACCAATGTCCGACTACGACGATTACTGAAGATAAGTGGTAGTTTGCGCCCTAAAGTTTGATCGGTTGAAATCGCAGTGGGAAGTTTCATCCTCTGGTACCTCCTATGCGGATGCGGGGATCAATCACTTGGTAGCTGAGGTCTGCCAAGGTGTTGCCGATAAACACAAAGATGGCGCTGAACAAAACAATACCCACCAGTAGCGGGACATCATTACGCAAACCTGCCTGTAAGGTCGCACTACCTAACCCAGGATAGCCAAAGACCTTCTCAATTAAGACAGTACCACCGAACAGTTCGCTAAGAGATGCAAATTGCAAAGTCAGGGCTGGTAAAGCAATATTGCGTAAACCGTGGTGCAAAATGACTCCAGTGGTTGTTTCTCCCTGAGCGTAAGCAAACAGGGCATAGTTACTATTGAGGACTTGGATCAGTTTTTCGCGGGTTTGCAGAGCAATATTTGCAACCCCAATAACGCTGAGAGCGAGAGCAGGTAGTAACAAATGGTATAGACGTTGCCAAAAAGTGACATCTTTAAGCAACACTCCTGGTGGAGTCGCACAACACATAGGAGTGACTTTTAAAGTGACGGAGAAGGTAATAAGCAGCAGCAATGCAATCCAAAAGGTGGGAGCAGAGGACAAAGTGTAAGCATACAGCCGAATTGCTTGATCCAGCAGTGAAGTTTCTTTCGCTCCTGCTAAGACACCTAAAGCGACTCCTAAAATACCTGAACCCAACCACGCCAATGCCATTAACCAAAGTGAGGCTTGAAAGCGCTCAGCAATGACATCATAAACTGGCTGATTGTAGGTCATGGAAGTTCCAAGGTTGCCTTGAAGCAGTTGCCCCAGCCAGAGAATGAATCGCATAATCCAAGGTTTGTCAAGTCCCCAACGTTGGATAATCAATTCTCTTTGTTCTGAACCGAGGCGAATTACGTCAGAACCAACGTAAGCATTGACAGTGTCAACCGGAGATAAGCTAACTAGCACGAAAGTAAGGACAGCGACGGTTAGCAAGAGCAACAACAAATACAAGAATTTTTGCAGAATAAATCGAATCAGGAAGTGCATGATAAAGTCACCCAGAAGAGTAAAGGATGGGCTGCTATTGACAAATCCATTTCCAGTTTGGCAAGTTATGTAGAAGCGTTAGCGTATAGTGGCGGGATTGTTGGGTAGCTTTACTAACGTCGAGACAGGTGCTGACAAGGTAAGTTTTATCGATATTGACTAGCCACGCAGAGGCTGCATCGCCTTTTGTGGTTACTCCGGTTTGACCATCCCATTGCACCTGCTTCCAAAACTGGATTGCTTCTGTCTCTGTAGCGGATGCTGCTGCTCGGTCAAGTGCTCTATCAACCACTGCGTTGCTATAGTAACCGGGATTTTGGTATTTTCCCTGAGCCAAAGAGCTTTTGAAGAGAAAGGATAACTGCTGCGAATCGTGGGTTTCCAGCGCGTAAAGGACAACATTGCTTTGCATCCGGCGTTCAATCTCAGTCCAACTCGTACCCTCAACATTTACCTTAATCCCGACAGGTTTAAGCATTTGGGCAACTGCTAAAGCCAGTCCCTGCCGGAAAGCGTCTTGGGCATTGTAAAGGAGAGTGAATTCTGCCTTAAGCCCTTGTTTTTCTACGATGCCGTCACCATTCGTATCCTGCCAACCATCCTCACTCAGGATTTGCTTGGCTTTGTTGATATCCCCGTCTTGAATGTCTGCTTTTGGCTCGTCCCAGGGAAGACCAGTAGCAGGACTCATCGCTGGGGAACCGTAACCATTAAACAAGGTTTGAACCAAAGTTTGGCGGTCAATCGCATAATTGACTGCCTGACGAATCGCTCGGTTTGAGGTGACATCGTTGCCAATTGGGTAGCCATCAGGTGTCTTCCTCCCACTACGGGGAGGAAAGGGAAACATAAGCCCAGCGTGACCGAGGCTTTTAATGACATAGGTCTTCATGCCCTCCACTGGCTGTGAGGCTAGATGGTTGGGAACTGCAGCCACCTGAACTTGACCGACTCTGGCGGCGGCAAAAGCAGCATCTCCCTGAGTGAAGAGAAGGATGACACGCTTAATAGATGGTTTCTGCCCGTAGTAGTCAGGATTGGCTTCGATGATCACCTGCTCGCCCTGGTTCCATTGCACCAGTTTGTAAGGACCGGAACCGATTGGGTTGTGAGCGTAGTCTTTGTTATGGGTATGCTTGGGTACAATACCCAAACTGGCAAGTTGATTGACAAAGGTAATATCAGGTCGTTTGAGGTGTAATTCGACCTGATACTTACCTGTAGCGACAGCGCGATCCAAAATCTCCATATCCAGTCGCCCCAAACTGTCTTTCGTTGTATTGAAGGTGTAAGCGACATCTTCTGCCAACAGGGGCTGACCATCAGTGAACCGAACATCTTGGCGGATTTTCACTGTCCAGACCTTGCGATCGCTGCTGACGGTGTAGCTCTGGGCTAGGTCGTTGACCAGTTCTAAATTTTCGTTGCGGCTTAGCAGCGTACTTTGAAACAGAGGAGGACCGGCGTAATGCCAACCCATTGTTGGGTCGAACCCTTTCTCATATATATGATATTCATCCCACCCCAAGTCCACCATAATCTGCTCCTTAGACCCAGAGGTGGCGCTAAGCAGTGAGCGGTTCTGGGAAACCCGACTACAAGCAGCCGCTCCTACTAACAGCAGCACCGCTAACAAGGGAAGGAGATGAGACGTGCGCTGATAAGTTTTACCGGGTAAGCATTGCCTACTATTGGGATAATTTTTGTACATTGCCCACTAAGAGTGTTACTTAATTCGATACCGTCTTGCGATTTATAGGACACACTCAAATTAGAAATTGATAGACACCGTTCCCAACACTGTCAAAGGTGCTCCAGGAATCAACGCAAAGCCGTTATCAACGTCGTAATATCTTGTGCTAAAGAGATTTTTTAAATTTAGCCCGAATCTAAAGTTATCTTGACGGTAAAACAGAGCTGCATCTGCTTTAAGGTAAGAGGGAATTTTGAAGGTATTGGGTAGTATAACGTCAGCATCTTGTGCATATGTCAGCCCGAAGCCAAATCCCAACCCCTGCAAACTTCCACTTTGCAGTTCGTAGGTCGTCCAGAAACTGGCACTATGATATGGAACACCAGGCAGGCGATCGCTAACTTTCTCCGGGTCAGTATCCTTTGTGACTTCTGCATCCGTGTAAGCATAGCTAGCGATGATATTCCATCCTGGCAAAATTTCTCCGGCAATATCCAATTCAATTCCACGACTGCGTTGTTCGCCCGTTGCAACACTGAAAAAGTCTCGAAATTCCGGGTCAGGGTCAGCTGTTGGCACATTCTGTCTGGTAATCTGGTAAAATGCCAGAGTTGCTGAAACTCGATTCTCGAAGAAATCTTGTTTAAGTCCAAACTCAAACTGCTCTCCAGTCTGCGGTTCTAATAATTCTCCGGTCCGGGTGATGTAACCAGTGTTGGGAGCGAAGGCTTGTGCATAGTTGAAATAGACAGAAGTAGAATCTGTTGGCTGGTAGACAATGCCCACGCGGGGAGAGAATTTTGTATCCGATTGTTCTGTCAAGTCATTTGTTAGTGTATTTTCATTGAAGGAATAGACGGAGTCAAAGCGAATGCCACCTAGCACCTTGAGATTTGAGGCAAGCTCAACCAAGTCTTGTATGTAAATTCCGAGACTATCGTTGCCAAATTCCGCAGAGTCCTGCACAGTGTAAGCTCCCGGTCGGGCACCGTAAACAGGATTAAAGATATCAATGGAACCCAGAGGCGCGCTTCTGCGAGTATAGGGATAGACAAATCGACTTAATTCCACACCAAACAGAAGATTGTGTCGCACGGAGCCTGTATTGAACTTGCCAATGACTTCGTTTTGCAGCGTGTAGAGTTGATTGTTCTGCGGTCCCTTAACGGATTCACGGTTGAGCGTTCGCCCATTCGGTTCTAGCGCAGTGCTAGCCAATCGTTCAGATCCAATATTGAGATCGGCAACGAGTACGCTAAACCCCTGCCGAAATCTCCAATTATCACTAAAGCGATGTTCAAAGTCATAATATCCCCAGTGTGTTGTTCCCGTAGTGGGTCCTAAGTCTGGTTCGCTAAGATACCTGCTGATAGGCACTTGCAAAAACTCTCGCTCTGGTGGAAAGTTAGCACCAAAAATGTTATTAGAAATTTTGAAATATTCGTACTCTACTGTTAACGTTGTTCGCGGACTCATGCGCCAGGTAAAAGCTGGCGCAATGAAATAGTCCTCGTTAAAGACAAAATCGCGAAAGCTGTTTGCGGATTCGTAGGAAGCATTCAAACGGTAGGTGAGAGAACCATTTGCGGTGAGAGGACCTCCTATATCAAATGTTGGACGAAAAAAATCATAATTCCCAACCGTGAAATTCGCTTGGTAAAACGGTTGATCTAGGGGCTTTTTTGTGATTGTGTTTACAACACCACCAAAGGCGAAATTTCCCCCATAGAGTGCCGAAGCTGGACCTTTGAGGACTTCCACCCGTTCGACATTCGCAAACCCGTGTGGATTGATAAAAGCTGAGTCTGGAAAACCATTGCGGAGTTGCTGGTAACTTTCCCCGAAGCCTCGCACCCGGTATCCGGACGCAAACGGAAAGCCAGGGAACCGAGTCACACCGCTGATATTTTCAGTGAACTCTTCCAGACGTGTCAGCCCGCGATCGCGAATCACGGCTTGGGGTACTACCTGTACTGACAGCGGCAAGTCGCGTTGCGGGACAGCTAGCTTGGTTCCGGTCGTTGACTCTTGAACCCGATATCCCTCCTCTTGCTCACCCGTCACTACTAGCTCAATGGGTTCTTCACCAGAAGCCGGTGGTTTTGCAGGCTGTGTTTCACTACTAGGTAATGGTGATCCCTCCTCGCCTGTGGGCAGCGGTGCCGTAGGCGGGGAAGGGCTAGGGGTAGGCTTCACAGCTGAGGATACAGCTGGTGTCACCGCGAAAATGAGACCTTCATTGCTGTCAAACACCTCGACTTTTGGTAATCCCTCTTCACCTGTCACTGTCACTTGGACAGTATTAGGATTCTGATTTGTGACTTGTAAGAGCGTAATTCCCGCAATAGGTTTTTCAGAACGCAAAGAACTACCACTAGCCAGTTGTAATTGAGCATTGGTGATCACAGCAGTCAGGGTATTACCTTCACTTTTGAGTGAAGTTTGCAGCTTGTCAGATGTAGCAGATGTTTCTAAGATGATTTCCAAGCCATTTTGTGTTTGATTCAGCCTGACCCCTGTTACTTGAATAATCTGACTCGATTGCTCTTGCTGCGCCAGCCACTCCTTAACGTTGGTGTAAGGACGCTGGATATCCTTTAGTTGGGGAATCTTTGTAATAGGGACTGTTTTTGCTGTATGACTTGTTTTCGTGGTGTTAGCTCCTGCCAAAGCTTGCTGATTGACGATCACTGCTATGACCACAGCTAGTCCTAAATTCCTCAGTAGATGCAGTTGATTCATAAATCCCTCACACCAAAGTAGTTTGAACAGCAACGAACTCCCAGCTACCAAAAGGATTTGGCAAGCGTCAGCAGCTAGAATGCTTTTTTTTTGTTACTAAGTAAATATCACACTTTTTGATAACAATAATACTTTTTAATAAAAGATAGAGAATTTTAAAACTAACTTTAGCCAAGTAGAACTTTGGGACTAAATCCGAAGCAGAATTATTGAGTTTTTATAAAATGGCTCTTTAGTAAATTATTTGTATTTGCAGCAACCGTGTCAAACGACAAGTTGTCAAACTTGAATGGGAGCGAGCAAAAAATATTTTTTTATTACTATGCCCTATAGGGGCATAGTAATGTACAGAAAACTTTGCTAGTGAGCGCTGACGATGCGCTAAGTTAGAACGGAAAAGCTACAAATAGTACCATTTCACCTTTGCTTAATGCAATCCCTTCTATAAGGCAATACAACAAGCTTTACAGTATCCCAGTTACAATCAAATATTGCTCTGGGAAATTTGAAAATCATTATCAATCAGTTAAGAATGTATAGTAAATATTAATGATAAAATAAATGAGAAAAAACCGAATTGACCCTGAAAAGCTTTTGTGAAAAAGGAATAGAGACTATTAAGAAAGATGTCGAGAAGGGATGTCCGGGTTTGAAAGTAAAAAAATCTACAAATTATTGTTTGGTTTAGGACTTGTAAATTGTAAGACAGGTGATAAGGTGATATTATGACTTTGGCTAACAGCAAGCTAAACCTCAGAGTGAGGAAATAAGTATGCCGATTCAAATTAGAGATGAAGCAATTTACAACTTGCTGCAAAAAATTTATCGAAGCGATCGCACTTAAAAAGACGTCGCCGTTCGAGCGATCGCCCAACCAACTTTTTGGATTTGCTAACTTTTTTGAGCTAAAAAACTGTAAAGCAATATATCGATACCAAGTTTTCAGGTAATGCCCGCGCTAACTAACAGGGAGGCGTTCTCAACACCATAAGTCTAAAAAAGTTCGACTTTAGAGTAACCAATAGCTACGGCGCAAATAAAAGCAATTGCCTCACTGGATTACTGTTTCAAAATCCGAACTTACAAGACACAAAGCTAAAATTTCCTGTTTAAATAAAAATAAATTTACTGCAAAGCTTTTCTCATGATAGAACTAGAAGAACGCCAGATTCTGCTAGAGTCTTATCTGCAAGCGCAGGTGGCTAAAATGCTGAAAATTGCTTTATCTCAAGTGGATCTTCAGCAACCTTTGAACAGTTTGGGACTCGACTCCTTGAGCCGAGTCGAGCTAAAAAACTGCATTGAGACTGACCTTGGAGTCATTGTATCTCTCGCTGACTTTCCACCAGATTCTAACCTTGCCCAGCTAGCAATGCACGTACTCAAACAGCAGAATTACAATCAGGTTAATTACCCACAAGATTCGTGTATTCATCAGCTATTTGAGGCTCAGGTAGAGCGAACACCGGAAGCTGTTGCGGTCATCTTTGAAGACGTAGAGACAAGGGTTATCGCGTCTCTATCCTATCGAGAGTTGAATCAATGCGCTAATCAACTAGCACACTACTTGCAAAGGCAGGGAGTAGGGTCAGAAACACTGGTTGGCATCTGCGTAGAGCGCTCTCTAGAGACGATTGTAGGACTGCTGGGTATTCTCAAAGCGGGTGGAGCTTACGTACCTCTAGATCCAACATATCCAAAAGAGCGGTTAGCTTTTATGTTGGAAGATGCCTGTGTACCGATACTGCTGACTCAGACGCACCTAGTTGCAGAACTTCCTGCACATAAAGCTAAGGTAGTGTGTCTGGACTCAGACTGCGGCGTTATCGTACACGAGAGCAACGAAAACCCTGTCAGTACAGTAAGTTCAGAAAATTTAGCTTATACAATCTATACTTCAGGCTCCACGGGTAGACCCAAGGGAGTCATGGTAACGCATAACAACTTAGTTTATTCGACTGTTGCTCGTACTTTCTATTACCAAGAACCCGTTAAAAATTTCCTGTTGGTTTCATCCTTTGCCTTTGATAGTTCAGTTGCAGTCATCTTCTGGACGCTCTGCTTTGGTGGAACTCTTGTACTCCCTAAAGAGGGTTTGCAGAAAGACATCTTGCAGTTAACAAAGCTAATATCCCAATATCAAATAACCCATTGGTTAAGCGTTCCTTCTCTCTACAAAGCCTTACTAACTCATGGGTCGTTACAGCAGCTTGTTTCCCTGCGTACCGTTATTGTAGCGGGAGAACCTTGTTCGAGAGAGTTAGTTGAGCGCCATTATCAAATACTTTCTCAGACAACTTTATTTAACGAATATGGACCGACAGAGGCAACTGTTTGGAGTAGCGTATATCGTTGTCAAAGCGATGAGTTGAAGAGTTCAATTCCTATCGGTCGCGCAATTGCCAATACTCAAATTTATCTACTAGATGAGCAGTTAAATCCTGTACCTGTTGGAGTACCGGGTGAATTATACATAGGCGGAGCAGGCGTGGCTAGAGGCTACCTTAACAGACCAGAATTAACTGCTGAAAAGTTCATATCAAACCCTTTGTCTGAGATGAGGAAATGGAGAGAACTACCAATACCCCAATCACCAATCACCAATCACCATTACCCAGTCCCCAGACTTTATAAAACTGGAGATTTGGCGCAGTATCTTCCAGAGGGAAACATTGAGTTTTTAGGTCGCATTGACCAACAGGTAAAGATACGCGGTTTTCGTATCGAAGTAGGGGAAATTGAAGCTATTCTTGCAAAACATCCCTACGTGCAAGAAGTGGTAGTTTTGGCTCAAAAGGATGTCTCTGGTGAACAACGCTTGGTGGCATATTTGGTGTCATCAGAGCTTAGTATCAGTGAATTGCGTCACTTTTTGAGCGAAAAGCTACCGGACTACATGGTGCCTTCAGCTTTTGTATTCCTTGAGGCACTGCCTTTAACTCCCAACGGCAAGGTGGATCGCCTTGCATTGCCTGTTCCCGATTTTACGCGATCGCATTTGGCGAAAGCTTTCGTAGCACCTCGCTCTGAGTCAGAGAAAGTGTTAGCCGAAATTTGGGCACAAGTTCTTGGCATTGAACGGGTTGGCATTCACGATAATTTCTTTGAGTTAGGAGGACACTCGCTACTAGCAACGGAACTGCTGCTCCAAGTACATGATGCCTTTGGTGTGGAACTAACTTTGCAACGCCTGTTGGAATTACCCACCGTTGATAGTTTGGCAGCTTGGATTGAACAAAATGCAGTTAAGCAGAAAACTGTTAGTACAAATGTCAGTACAGTATTTGCGATCGCTTCTAATGAAAACCAGCGGTATCAACCTTTCCCACTCACTGATGTTCAACAAGCTTACTGGATCGGTCGCAGTAAGATGTTTGAACTGGGTAACGTGGCAGCTCACTTTTATTTAGAGACCGAAAGCGTTGATTTAGACTTGGAACGGTACAATAAAGCTTGGCAGCGATTAATCGAACGTCATGAAATGCTGCGAGCGATTGTCTTACCTTCTGGAGAACAGCAAATTCTGGACTCTGTACCACCTTATCAAATTCAAGTCTTGGATCTGCGTGGAGAAATTCCAGAGGTAGTCGCTTCTAAATTAGAGACTATTCGCCAAGAGATGTCGCATCAACTGTTGCCTACTGACACTTGGCCCTTGTTTGAAATTCGCGCTTCTGTTTTGGATGACAGACGCATTCGACTGCACATCAGCTTTGATTTGTTAATTGGTGACTACTGGAGTTTTCAGATTCTTGGCAAGGAACTTTCTGAACTTTATCAAAATCTCGATACTTCCTTGCCTCCACTATCTGTATCATTCCGAGATTACGTCAATACTTGTCTGGCGCTGCAAAATTCCTTGCATTACCAACGTTCCAAAGAGTATTGGCTCAACAGATTACCATCTTTACCACCCGCACCCGAATTACCCCTACAGAAGCGGGAGAAAAGCGCCATCACTCATCCCCGGTTTGTGCGCCAGAGTGCAAAGCTAGAACCCCTCTTTTGGCAACAACTGAAAACACGCGCTTCTCAAATAGGCTTAACTCCTTCAGGAGTGCTTTTAGCAGCCTTTGCTGAAGTTCTAACTACTTGGAGTAAAAATCCTCGGTTTACGATTAATCTCACTTTATTTAATCGTCTACCGCTGCATCCCCAAATCAACGAAATTGTTGGCGACTTCACCACATTAAGCTTACTGACTGTAGACAACTCTAACCCGAATTCGTTTGAAATTCGCGCCCAGCGAATACAACAGCAACTTTGGTTAGATTTAGACCATCGTTACTTCGATGGAGTTCAAGTATTGCGGGAATTAACACGCACCCAAAGATGGGAATCAAAAGCGTTAATGCCAGTTGTATTTACCAGTACACTGTCTTTACCAACAGCCAGTACAGATGTCGATCCATTGGCAAGATTTGGAGAGGTTGTTCACAGCATCACCCAGACGCCTCAAGTGTGGCTAGACCATCAAGTTTATGAGGAAGCTGGAACTTTAATGTTTAATTGGGATGCTGTTGAAGAACTCTTCCCCCCAGGTCTTCTCGACGATATGTTTGCGGCTTATTGTAATCTTTTGCAGCGTTTGGCAACTGACGAGTCAGCGTGGGTAGAAACCAGAAGGCAACTGTTACCAAATGCCCAAATTGAGCTTTTTGAAGCTATCAATAGCACCACGCTACCACTGTCAACTCAACTGCTACACACTTTATTTGAGGCGCAGGTAAAACAGCGTCCGCATCATTTGGCTATTGTCGCACCCGACCGCAGTTTCACCTATCAAGAGTTATTTGAATACTCGAATGCGCTAGGTTATCGTTTACGACAATTAGGCACACAACCCAATACTTTGGTAGCCATTGTCATGGAAAAAGGATGGGAGCAAGTGGTAGCTGTTTTAAGTATTTTAGCTGCTGGTGCTGCCTACGTACCCATCGACCCAGCATTACCGAATGAGCGGTTGACGCATTTACTAGAACAAGCACAAGTCAGTTTAGTTTTAACCCAATTAAAACTGAATCAAACCTTAGAGTTACCTTCTTTTTTAAAGCGAATTTGTGTAGACATCTCAGAACCACTATCTGAAAAACACCAGCCTTTGCATCCGGTACAGCAACCCGAAGATTTAGCCTATGTTATCTACACTTCTGGTTCTACCGGGATGCCTAAAGGGGTGATGATAGACAATCGCGGTGCAGTTAATACCATCCTGGATATGAATCAGCGTTTTGGTGTTAACCCGTGCGATCGCGTCTTGGCGCTTTCTTCTCTGTGCTTTGACTTGTCAGTTTACGACATTTTCGGCACTTTAGCTGCTGGGGCAACAATTGTCATTCCAAAAACAGAGGCTTCTAAAGATCCGTCAATCTGGTGGGATTTGATTGAAAAACAGCGGGTGACAATTTGGAATTCAGTACCCGCCTTAATGCAGATGTTGGTGGAATATGCTTCAGGACGTATCTCAGTTTTGGATTGTTTGCGCTTAGTTCTGTTAAGTGGAGATTGGGTGCCATTGACTTTACCCGATCAAATTAAAACCGTAGCTAAAAACGTCCAACTTATCAGTTTGGGAGGCGCTACTGAAGCATCAATTTGGTCGATTCTCTACCCCATAGAAAGTGTAGACCCGTGTTGGAAAAGTATCCCCTATGGGCGTCCGATGCTTAACCAACAATTCTACGTACTTAACGAATCTTTAGAACCTTGTCCTGTGTGGGTGCCGGGACAGTTATACATTGGTGGAATTGGTTTAGCTAAAGGTTATTGGCAAGATGAGGAAAAGACTGCTGCTAGCTTCATCACTCATCCGGTAACTAAAGCAAAACTTTACCGCACAGGCGACCTCGGTTACTACTTACCAGATGGCAACATTTCGTTCATTGGGCGAGAAGATTATCAGGTCAAAATTGGTGGATATCGCATCGAATTAAAAGAAATTGAAGCTGCTTTAATGGAACATCCGGCAGTACATCAAGCTGTCGTCGCGGCAGTTGGCGAACAGCAAAACAATAAGCAGCTAGTAGCTTATGTACTTCCAGATCGAGAACAAGGATTGGCCCTTTTTGAAGTGGAAGGTACAAATGTTTCAGAGATTCAACAAGTTTGGAAATCTCTGGTAAATTCAGGTTCTCAACAAGCTGAAAAAGAACCAGAAGGAGTCAATATTCAAACTCTATCAGCTTTCTTGCAAGCTATAGAGCGTTTGAGTACTGCCTATATGCGTTCTACCTTAACCAGTTTAGGTGTTTATATCCACCCCCAAGAAAAGCATTCTCTAGATAGTTTAATGAATCGGTGCCAGATTCAGCCTCACTATCGAAAACTATTAGGGCAGTGGTTAAGCGTCCTGGAAAAAGAAAAGCTATTGCAACGAGAAGGACAAGATACTTTTGTCAACCATATTCCCTTACAAACCGATTCTCTAAATACTATTTGGAACGAGGTTAAACAATATGCCAACTCGATTCCTCAAGGGCAGAATTTTCTGAATTATATCGAGCGTCATCTCAATAATCATTCGGCACTGCTAAAAGGACAAATAGACCCGCTGGATTTATTATTTCCTGACGGTTCTTTAGATACGGTAGAAAGTCTGTATCAATCCTTTCCTACTGCTGCCTATTTCAACAGTCTTGCTAGGGAAATCGTGAGGTCTTTGGTAAAAACATTGCCTCCGGGAAAACCACTAAGAATTCTGGAAATTGGGGCAGGCATAGGTGGCACAACCGCATCGCTGCTGCCAGTCTTGCCACGCGATCGCACACTTTACACTTACACTGATGTTTCTCCATTTTTCAGTAATTTGGCTAAGAAAAAATTCCGAGAATATTCCTTTGTTGAATACAAGCGACTGGATATCGACCAAAACCCGCAGGAGCAAGGCTATCAATTGCAAAGTTTTGATTTGATTGTAGCCGCCAATGTTTTGCACGTCGCCCGCAACTTAGGAACAACTTTGTTCTATATCCGCTCTCTTTTAGCTCCCCAAGGTTTACTTTTATTAGTTGAGTTAACAGAGTACAGTCGTTCAGCCATGACGACTATGGGATTTGTCAAAGGCTTCAGCAATTATGAAGATGAAAGAACGCAAGAAAACTTACCTACTTTATCAGTAAAGCAATGGCAAAATATTTTACAATTGAATGCGTTTGAAGACTTTGTTGCCTTCCCACAATCCGGTTCCCTTAATGATTTATTTGGGCAACATTTAATAATTGCTCGACAACCTTTTTCTGAAAAGCGGTTGAAGCAAGATGAATTGCGGAATTTTCTTCAGAAAAAGCTACCTGAGTATATGGTTCCTTCTGCCTATATATCCCTTAATACTTTGCCGCTAAATTCTAACGGAAAGGTAGATAGGCAAGCTCTTGCCAAACTTAGTCCAATCAAACTAAATCCAAACAAAGCTTTTGTAGCTCCTCGAAATACACTAGAGCAAATAATTGCTGGCATTTGGACTCAAATACTTAACTTAGAAGGTGCTGTGGATATTCACCATAACTTCTTCGAGTTGGGCGGAAATTCCTTAAAAGCAATTCAAATTTATAACAAGCTGCAAGAAAAACTGGAAACGGAATTTCCAGTAGTCACAATGTTTGAACATCCAACAGTCAGCGCTTTAGCACAAGCTTTAAGTCAAAAAGAAACGAGAAATACTGTTTTCAAACAAGGTTACGACCGAGGGCAGAAGCGAAAAGAAGCAGCCTTACAAAAACAACGAAGCAACAAGAAGAAGTTGAGTAGTCTGTAACTGCTGAAAAAGAAAATATCAATCCTAAATAATTTGTGAACTTCTACCTCTCTTACCTCTGCGTCCTCAGCGTCTCTGCGGTTAATTCACTTAAAACCCTTCATAAATCAATCGAACCACCATATTACTTCACCCAAAACCTATAGATTTTTCAAGAAATCGGAGAAAAACCGTGATAAATCAAGAAGAAATAGATTTGACCGGAATAGCCATTATTGGCATGGCAGGTCGTTTTCCCAAAGCCAAAAATATTGAAACATTTTGGCATAACCTAAAAAACGGCATAGAATCAATTTCAGTCTTTTCTTCCAAGGAGATGGAAGAAAATATAGACCCCACCATTGTAAAAAATCCTCAGTTTGTCAAAGCAGGATACATCCTAGAAGATGTAGATCTATTCGATGCTCAATTCTTTAGGATGACTCCCAAAGAAGCTGAAATTATAGATCCCCAACAGCGGATCTTTTTGGAGTGCGCTTGGGAGGCTTTGGAAAATGCTGGCTATACTCCTGAAAATTATCAAGGGGCAATCGGTGTTTACGCTGGTTCAGGGATTAACACTTATTCATTACTCAACTTGGCATCACAATGGAAACTGGGAAAGCCTTCAGAATTTGTTGAAGTTTTGATTGGTAACGATAAAGATTATTTAGCTACCCGCGTTTCTTACAAATTAAACCTTAACGGTCCTAGTATTTGCGTTCAAACTGCTTGTTCTACTTCATTAGTTGCTGTAAACTTGGCTTGTCAAAGCTTACTAGATTATCAATGCGATATGGCTTTGGCTGGTGGAGTTTCAATTAAAGTTCCGCAAAAACTCGGTTATCTTTATCAAGAAGGAGGAGCTGTTTCCCCAGACGGACATTGTCGCGCATTTGATGCTAAAGCACAAGGAACTGTTGGCGGTAATGGATTAGGAATTGTTGTTTTGAAGCGATTGGAAGATGCTCTTGCAGATGGCGATTGCATTCATGCTGTCATCAAAGGTTCTGCCATCAATAATGACGGTTCTGCCAAAGTTGGCTACACAGCACCCAGCGTTGACGGACAGGCAAAAGCGATCGCAGAAGCTTTGTCTGTAGCAGGAGTGGAACCCGAAACTATTAGCTATATCGAAGCTCACGGAACCGGAACTCCCTTAGGCGATCCAATTGAAATTGCTGCTCTTTCTAAAATTTTTCCCACCAATCCTAATAAAAAACCCTACTGTGCTATCGGTTCTGTCAAAACTAATATCGGACATTTAGATGCAGCTGCTGGTATCGCTGGTTTAATTAAAACTGTTTTATCTCTCAAACATAAATTACTACCACCCACCCTGCATTTCGAGAAGCCAAATCCTCAAATAGATTTCGCCAACAGCCCATTTTACGTCAACACTTCTTTATCTGAATGGAAGGCAAACGGCACTCCCCGTCGTGCAGGTATTAGTTCCTTTGGCTTCGGGGGAACTAACACTCATGTAGTTTTGGAGGAAGCGCCTATTGAGCATAATTCTAGGGGTGCAGAGGTGCAGGGCAGAAAATATCAATTATTGTTACTTTCTGCCAAAACTCCAACAGCTTTGGATACTGCTACTGCAAATTTAGCTGCACACTTTAAACAGCATCCTGATATTAATCTTGCCGATGCAGCTTACACATTACAAGTGGGTCGCAGCGTTTTCAATTATCGCCGGATGTTGGTTTGCCAAAACGTTGAAGATGCCGTAAATGCACTCTCAAATTTGAATTTGCAGCAATCCTATCACTTGCAAAAGCCAAGCGAAAAACCAATTGTATTTATGTTTCCCGGTCAAGGAGCGCAATATGTAAATATGGCGCGGGAACTCTACGAAACTGAGCCAACTTTTCGAGAGGAAGTCAAGCGCTGCTGCCAACTGCTACAACCTCATCTAAATTTAGATTTGCGGCAAGTGCTGTATCCAGACGAGTCAAATATGGATAAAGCAACACAGCAACTAAAACAGACGGCGATTGCACAACCAGCATTATTTGTCATTGAATACGCTTTGGCTAAGTTGTGGATGTCGTGGGGAGTACAACCTCAAGCTGCGATCGGTCACAGTATCGGAGAATATGTAGCTGCTTGTCTCGCTGGTGTCTTTTGTTTAGAAGATGCCTTGGCGTTGGTGGCAGCTAGAGGAAAATTGATGCAGCAATTGCCTCCTGGATCGATGCTTTCTGTTTCCTTATCGGCAGTAGAAGTGCAACCTTTTTTAAAAGAAGGGCTTTCCTTGGCAGCAATTAACGCACCATCTCGATGTGTTGTTTCTGGTACAGTAGAAGCGATCGCCCAACTAGAGGATGAGTTGGCGGCGAAAAGTTTGGAATTAAGTCGCTTACATACCTCCCATGCTTTTCATTCTTCTGTGATGGATTCTATTTTAGATCCATTCACCGAACTGGTAAAAAAAGTTAAGTTGAACCCCCCCGAAATTCCCTTTTTGTCCAATCTTACAGGCACCTGGATATCAGCAGCAGAAGCAACAAATCCTAGCTATTGGGCGAAACATTTGCGCCACACGGTACAGTTTTCTTCTGGAATACAGGAGTTGTTGAAATCAGAACGAATTTTATTAGAAGTTGGACCAGGTCGAACATTAAGCACTTTAGCAAAACAGCATCAAGGACAGATAACCGGACAAATTGTACTTTCTTCGTTGCGACATTCCAAAGAAGAACAGTCAGATGTAGCATTTTTATTAAATACATTAGGCAGACTTTGGCTTGAGGGTACGTTAATAGATTTCTCGAAATTTTACACTTACGAAAAACGCCATCGCTTACCCTTACCAACTTACCCCTTTGAGCGTCAGCGTTATTGGATTGAACCGAAAAACTTATCTGACGCTGAAACTAATCGCTCAGTATCATTAAGCAAAAAGCCTGACATTTCCGACTGGTTTTACATCCCATCCTGGAAACGTTCTATTGCACCTAAATTATTTCAACCGGGAGAATTAGAAAGCGTAAAACGTTGCTGGTTGATATTTGTGGATGAATGCGGTTTGGGAGAGCAAATTGCCAAAGTTTTGGAACAAGAAAAGCAAACTGTTATCAAAGTGATGATTGGGGAGGAGTTTCGCAAAGTTGACGATGGTGTGTATATTATCAATCCGCGATCACGCCACCATTACGATAGCTTACTAAAAGAACTTTGCACGTTAAGTAAAATTCCCCAAATAGTTGCACACTTGTGGAGCATTCAACCGCCTCAGCAGAAACAATCTGAAATTGAATTTTTTGAAAGCTCTCAGGAACTCGGTTTTTACAGTCTACTTTATCTTGTGCAAGCATTTAAAGATAGAAATCTTACCGATTCTTTGCAAATCAAAGTTGTGTCAGCGAATATGCAGGGAGTGACTGAAGAAAAGGTACTTTTTCCAGAAAAGGCGACTGTCTTAGGTCCGTGCAAGGTTATTCCTCAAGAATACAGCAATATAACTTGCCGCAGCATTGATATCGTACTTCCTGAAATCAAAACTTCCCAGGACAATAAGCTAATAAACCAACTCATAGCCGAATTTACAGCAGCAGAGCAGTCTGACTTAGTTGTTGCTTACCGTGGAAATCATCGATGGGTGCAAACTTTTGAAGCAATACGACTGGATGATAAAGCTGGGAGCAAAATAAGGTTGCGCCAAGGTGGAGTCTATCTTATCACAGGTGGACTGGGAGGTCTTGGTCTGGTGCTTGCCGAACATCTAGCAAAAACCGTGCAAGCCAAACTAATATTAGTTGGGCGATCGCCTTTTCCCAAAAAAGACGAGTGGGAAAAATGGCTGGAAACTCACGATTCTCAGGATGAAATCAGCCGCAAGATTCAGAAATTGCAAACACTTGAAAAACTGGGTGCCGAAGTTTTGGTCAAGAACGCAGATGTGGGCGATCGCAGCCAAATGCAAGCAGTCATTACCCAGATATACGAACGATTTGGTCTTCTGCATGGAGTCATTCACGCCGCAGGAATTGTCAGAGAAAAGTCATTTCGCTCTATTCAAGAAACAGATAAAACCGAGTGCGAGCAGCAGTTTCAGGCTAAAGGACGCGGACTTATAGTATTAGAACAAGAATTGCAGGGAAGAAAACTTGATTTTTGTCTATTGGTATCTTCCCTATCATCTGTTTTAGGAGGATTAGGTTGTATAGCCTACTCTGCCGCTAACATATTCGTTGATGCTTTTGCTTATAAGTGCAACCAAACCCACTCTTTCCCTTGGCTGAATGTAAATTGGGACAACTGGCAAGTTAAAGAAGAAAAACCAACAACAACAACAGCTTTAGGAGCAAGTATGGCTGAATTAACCATGACACTTGCAGAAGGGGTGGAGACTTTACAACGTATTTTAGCCATAAATGCGCCCACTCAAATTGTCATTTCCACAGGAGATTTAAAAGCTAGGATTGACCAATGGATTAACTTTAAACCTTTACAAAAAGTCAAAGATTCCCAAGAACTCAATTCATCGTCGAGCCATCCTAGACCGAGTTTATCAAATTCCTACGTTGCTCCGAGAAATGAGGTTGAAGAAACTGTTACTGAGATTTGGGAAAAATTGCTTGGTATCAAACAAATAGGCATATACGACAACTTTTTTGAACTAGGGGGAGACTCTTTGCTTGCCTTGCCGTTAGTTTCTAGGTTGCGTGATACCTTCCAGGTAGAACTACCTCTTCGTACTCTTTTTAAAGCAACTAATGTCGCAGATTTGTCCCACGCCATTATTACCAACGAACCAAAGCCAGGACAAACCGAAAAGATTGCTAAAGCTTTAAAAAGGCTCAAGAATATGTCTGCTCAAGACATCAAACAGACGCTTCAGGAAAAGAAAAGGGGAGCTAGAGTTTAATGAATATCAAAAGCTTTGCAGACGGAAATGAACTTTCTACCGAAGAGCGCGATCTTCTCGCATATTTACTTGAAGAGGAAGGAATAGAACTTTCGCAAACGCAACCACTTCCTCCTATAGTGTCCGCTCCAGAAAAACGGCACCAACCTTTCCCACTTACTAACATTCAACAAGCTTACTGGATCGGTCGCAGTGAAGCGCTGGAATTGGGCAATGTAGCAGCTCATGCTTACTGGGAAATTGAAAGCATCAATTTAGATTTAGAAAGATATGAAAAAGCTTGGCAGCGGTTAATCGAACGTCACGAAATGCTGCGAGCGATTGTCTTACCTTCTGGAGAACAGCAAATTCTGGACTCTGTACCACCTTATGAAATTCAAGTGTTGGATCTACGCAAAGAAAGTCCAGAGGTAGCAGCTTCGCAATTAGAAGCGACTCGCCAGAAAATGTCTCATCAAATACTGCCAACCGATCAATGGCCTTTATTTGACATTCGTGTTTCTATATTAAATGAACGGTGCATTCGGCAACATATCAGCTTCGACTTGTTAATTGGTGATGACTGGAGTCTGCAAGTTCTATTGCAAGAACTTTGGGAACTTTACCAAGATGCCGATGCTCCTCTAGGTGCGATCGCGGTATCGTTCCGAGATTATGTTCTCGCTTGTGTCGCGCTGCAAGGTTCTTGCGAGTATGAGCGATCGCGGGACTATTGGCTGAGGCGAATTCATACCCTACCACCCGCACCCGAATTACCTTTGGCAAAACATCCCAGCTTGCTACATTCCCCTCGGTTTGTGCGTCGGAGTGCAACGCTACAACCAGAAATCTGGCAACAACTGAAAACACGAGCAAATCAAGCAGGTTTAACGCCATCAGGAGTGCTATTAGCTGCTTTTGCCGAAGTTCTGAGTGTCTGGAGCAAATGTCCCCGATTTACCATCAACCTAACGCTATTTAATCGCCTACCCCTACATCCCCAAATCAACGAAATTGTTGGTGACTTCACCTCATTAAGCTTACTTGCCATAGACAACTCAACTTTAGATTCGTTTGAAACCCATGCTCGAAACATACAAGAGCAACTTTGGGAAGATTTAGATCATCGCTACTTTGACGGAGTGCAGGTGTTGCGAGAATTGGCTCGCATCCAAACTCAGGAGTCAAAAGCTCTGATGCCAGTCGTATTTACCAGCACCCTTACTTTAACAGAAGCCGGACAGAATACTGACCCATTCGCCCCATTTGGCTCGGTAGTTTACAGCATCACCCAGACACCTCAAGTTTTGCTAGATCATCAAGTTTATGAGGAAGAAGAAACTTTAGTTTTTAACTGGGATGCTGTCGAGGAACTTTTCCCCGGTGGGCTTCTTTCTGATATGTTTGAAGCTTATTGTGGTTTTCTGTTTCGTTTGGCTAATGATGAATCGGTTTGGTTGAAAACCAGACGGCAACTGTTACCAAATGCCCAAATTGAGCTTTTTGAAGCTATCAATAGCACCACGCTACCAGTACCAGATTTGCTGCTACACACTTTATTTGAGGCTCAGGTAAAACAGCATCCCCATCATGCCGCCATTATTGCACCAAAGCGCACCTTGACTTACCAAGAGTTGCATAGCCTTTCACAGGCATTGGGACACCGACTGCGGCACTTGGGTGCAAAGCCAAACACTCTGGTGGCTGTCGTTATGGAGAAAGGATGGGAGCAAGTCGTAGCTGTTTTGGGCATCTTAGCTGCTGGTGCTGCCTACGTACCCATCGACCCAGGATTGCCTAATCAGCGGCTTACGCATTTACTACAACAAGCACAAGTCAGCTTAGTTTTAACCCAATTAAAACTGAATCAAACCTTAGAGTTACCTTCTTTTGTAAAGCGAATTTATGTAGACATAAAAGAACTGCTATCTGAAAAACACCAGCCTTTGCATCCGGTACAGCAACCCGAAGATTTAGCCTATGTTATCTACACTTCTGGTTCTACCGGGATGCCTAAAGGAGTGATGATAGACCATCGCGGAGCAGTTAACACCATCCTCGATATCAATAAACGTTTTGATGTTAACTCATCTGACCGAGTATTCGCGCTTTCCTCCCTCAGTTTTGACTTGTCGGTCTACGACATTTTCGGTACTTTAGCTGCTGGGGCAACAATTGTCATTCCCCAAGCGAATGCGGCTAAAGACCCATCTCATTGGTTGGATGCGATCGCACACGAGCAAATTACTGTTTGGAACTCAGTACCCGCCTTAATGCAGATGTTAGTGGAATATGCCAATGTGCGACCAGAATTTTCCCTGACCTCTTTACGCCTAGTGCTTCTAAGTGGAGACTGGTTGCCATTACCTCTGACTTCTCGAATTAAAGCTATAGCTAGAAATGCTCAAGTCATCAGTCTAGGAGGTGCTACCGAAGCTTCAATCTGGTCAATTCTTTACCCGATTGAAACTATCGACCCAAGCTGGAAAAGCATCCCCTACGGTTGTCCGATGACCAACCAGCAATTTTACGTCTTGAATGAGGCACTAGAACCTTGTCCTGTATGGGTGCCGGGACAGCTATATATTGGGGGAATTGGTTTAGCAAAAGGTTACTGGCGGGATGAGCAAAAGACTGCTGCCAACTTTATCACTCATCCCGTTACTGGTAGTCGCTTGTACCGTACAGGGGACTTAGGTTGCTATTTACCAAACGGTCAAATTGAGTTTTTAGGACGGGAAGATTACCAGGTTAAAGTCGGCGGATACCGCATTGAGTTAGGAGAAATTGAGGCGGCTTTGGTGCAGCATCCGGCTGTGCATCAAGCTGTCGTTATGGCAGATCAACAGCAAAGCAATAAGCGTTTGGTGGCGTATGTAGTCCCCGTGCAAAAGCCAGCCCCTACCGTTGATGAACTGCGCCACTTCTTGAGCGAGAAACTGCCTGAGTATATGGTGCCTTTTGCGTTCATGGTGTTGGATGCCCTGCCACTGACAGCTAACGGCAAAGTGGATCGGCGGGCATTACCAGCACCTGAGCAAGTCAACAGCGAATTTGAGGTAGGAATTCCTACTCTCACGTCAGCGCGTAGCCGTACTGAATATGTGCCACCTCGCACTCCCATAGAGAAGATACTAACGGAAATTTGGGCTGAGGTACTTGCTGTCAAACCTGTAGGCATTAACGACAACTTCTTTGCCTTGGGTGGAGATTCGATTCTCATTATGCAGACGATCGCTCGTGCCAAGCAAGCAGGTATTCAACTAACACCCAGACAGATGTTTGGGTATCCAACTATTGTTGAAGTAGCAGCAGTAGCTAGCACGGCGACGGCAGTCTGCACCGAACAGGAACCTGTAACGGGTTTGGTTCCCCTCACCCCCATCCAGCACTTTTTATTCGAGCAGGATCTGCCAAACTCTTATCCCTGGAACTTGACGTGGCTGCTGGAGGTGCGGCAAAAAGTAGATGTCTGTGTGCTGGAAGCAGCTTTCCAACATTTACTGCTGTATCACGATGCACTCCGCCTGCGCTTTGAACGAAATGTTTCTGGCTGGGAGCAGTATAACGCCAGTCCTGGGGCGGCGCTCGCTTTTGAGCGAATTAATTTATCGCACGTACCAACGAGCGATCGCCAACAAGCGATCAATGCAACGGCAGCAGAGTTACTGGCTAACTTCAATTTGTCCCAAGAACCACTGATAGGGGTTGTTCTCTTTGAACTTGGTTCCCAAAAGTCAGACCTCCTATTAATAGTTGCCCATCACCTAGTAATTGACGCGGTTTCGATGCGGTTTTTGGTAGAGGATCTCCAAACACTCTATCAGCAGCTCAATAGCGGTCAAGCTATTCAACTTCCCCCCAAGAGTACTTCTTACCAGCAATGGTCTCAACAACTGATCAAATATGCACAGTCGGATAACATTCAGCAAGAGTTGTCTTACTGGCTGGAAACCCTACCCAAACAAGCAAACCCTCTGCCAGTGGACTATCCTGAAGGCATTAATACTGAATGTTCTAGCCGCACTGTTTCCAGGTTTCTCAATGAAAAAGAAACTCATGTGCTGCTGCGGGAGTTTCCTATTTATGGCACTCAAGCTCAAGAGGTGTTGTTGACTAGCTTACTATGTGCCATGTCCCAGTGGACAGGCAAAAGTTCTCTGTTGCTTAACTTCTTGGGTCATGGACGCGAGGAAATCTTAGAAGATATGGATGTATCTCGCACTGTGGGATGGTTTACCAGCATTTACCCTGTGTTTTTAGATATGGGCAATGGAGATACTTTGGAGGATGTGTTGCGATCGGTCAAACAGCAAATTCAGCGCATTCCCAACCGAGGCATCGGCTACGGTATTCTTCGCTATCTTACACCAAATACTCAAGTTGCCGAAAAATTAAGGTCTTTACCTCAAGCTGAAGTTGCCTTCAACTACTTTGGTCAAGTAGATTTTTCTCAAGCTTCTTTATTCCAATTTGCCCCAGAATCTCCCGGAACAATTAGGCAAAAACAAGGAAATCGACCGCATTTACTAGATGTCATCGGGGTAATATCTGAGAACAGCCTGGAGGTAGATTTTATCTATAGTGAAAATGTTTATCGACAGTCCACAATTGAGAGTCTAGCCGAATCTTTGATGGAGACAGTGCGATCGCTCATTTCATTAATCGTTCGGTTGTAGTCTTCCAAAAGCCGGATTGTAATTTATTAGGAATAATACAGCAATTCTAATGAACCAATAACAAGAGAGAAATTTGATGAGAAAAGCAAAGCTACTAACTGGCATGAAAGGATTTACAGTCATCTGGTTTGGTCAGGTGATTTCACAGTTGGGTACTGCTATGACCCGCTTTACTCTTACTATATGGACATACACAATAACCGAACAAGCCACAGCTACAGCTTTGGTATTCTTCTGTTCCTTTATGCCATCTATACTACTCAGCCCTATTGCTGGTGCGCTGGTAGATCGCTGGAATCGAAAACTGATTTTATTTATCAGCGACTTGGGCGCAGGTTTGGTAACAATTGGCTTATTAGTACTTTATGCCACTAACAATTTGGAAGTGAAACATCTGTATCTCACGACAGCTATTGCCTCAATATTTGAATCTTTTCAATTTCCAGCTTATTACGCTTCCATATCCATGATGCTGTCAAAAGCTCAATACACTCAAGCTAGCGGTATGCTCTCACTTTTGGAATCTATTTCGGGTGTTACCGCTCCAGTATTGGCAGGCTTTTTGTTTGCGCTTATTGGCATAAAAGGTATTATGACCATTGATATATTAACTTTTCTAGTAGCAATAAGTGCATTACTTTTCATACATATTCCCCAGCCAGAAAAAACAGCCGTTGAAAAAGTTAGTAGCGTTAGTTTATGGCAAGATTCTATTTACGGATTCCGCTACATTTCTAAGCGTCCCAGCCTTAGCGGACTTGTACTTATTTTCTTCACTATCAACATCACTTTCGGCTTCTACATGGCTTTGTTTGCACCCATGATTTTGGCTCGCTCGAATAACAATCAGGTCATATTTGGAATTGTAAGTTCAGCTTTTGGTATTGGAGGAATAGCTGGCGGTGTGTTGATGAGCTGTTGGGGTGGTCCGACGCGCAAAATACACGGGGTTTTGCTTGGCGTAGCATTTACTAGCCTACTGGGTACAATGCTGATGGGACTGGGACAGAACCTTCCTGTTTGGGCTACAGCCGCCTTTTTTACTAAATTCTTTCCCCCGATTGCATATGGCTGTAATCAAGCTATCTGGCAAGCCAAAGTACCACCCGATTTGCAAGGGCGTGTTTTTGGCGTGCAACGCCAGATAGGAGAAATTACTATGCCTTTAGCCATAATTATTGCAGGACCGCTAGCTGACTACGTTTTTGAGCCAGCAATGCAACCAGAAGGTAGCATTGTACCTATGTTCGGCGGAATCATTGGTATTGGTCCTGGTGCTGGAATGGGTCTAGTCCTTTTTATTCTAGGTTTATTAGGTATATTAATTGGCTTAGGTGGGTATCTCTTCAAAATCATCAAAAATGCAGAGGATATATTGCCCGATAGCAATACCATTTAAACATCACCGTTATTTGTCCAGTAGTATCAAGATGCTGTTGGGCAATATGAGCCTGTCAATCCATCAGTTCCACGTAGGTTGGGGCTTTAAGCATTCCCACCATTAAAGCTCCCGTCAAATTGCACTCCTGGTTCCGAAACCCCCAAGATATTAATGCGTCTGCCCCGTCGAGGGCGTTGACGAATGGATTTTTGCACCCCTCTGAGAGCATAACTGTATTCTGCAGAACGCACACAGGTACAACCAGACTCATCTAAATACTGAGCGCCGGATCAGTCCTTGCTGTGCCCCAAGCTTGAGCGTTTCCCAATCTTTTTTGCACGAATCGGCTACCCAAGCAAGCGAGCGAGTCAGAGCAGGGCGATAGCGGATGCGCTTCCAAGAGTAGCCCCCTTTTTGACTCAATACTTCAACTAATGGCAGCCGAAGCCGACTGTTCTTCCGTTTTTATCAATTCTGTCAATATTTTGTAACTGATAGGCTGCGGGATAGCTATGTTTATTTGGTTATCCTGAAAGTTATATTCGTAATAACCGAACCTGCGGGGATAGTTCGTGTCTGAGTCGGTCAAGAAAACAGAGTTAACTCTCATCGACATTTAATGAAGGGCTGTGGCATTGGGACAAAAAATCTTGAGCGATTGCCTACGGCACCAGCAGTTCTGAGCGGTATAAATTGTTCTCCGAATGTGAGAACCCCTACAAATTACATATTTTGCCTATGACAGTCAAAAACTTCTAGTTGACCGACTCTCCAGACGGAAGGTTTACTGTAGTGTAGCCCACCATAGAGATTGAGTAGCAGAAATGGGGGCTTTGAGGTGCGATCGCTGACCTCTACCACTGCGGCAAAGATAGGCTTTAAAGGGCGGCTCTCGTCAGAGTTTAAATAATAACAAGCATAAAGTGACCATTTTGGACAACTTATGGTTGTTGTCCCAGGGTGCGATGGCACGAAGTGCCCGCCTTCGCAGCGATCGCCATCATCCAAAATTTTTTCTCAAAAAGATGGACTTTATCACCCAGTCAAATAAATATTGAGTGTATGTGTCACCTGAAGCGAAAATTTTGGCAATATTTATGGCATTGCGCCTTGGTTATTGTTCTAGCGTTGACTTTTGAGGGATGGAGTGTAGAGTCAGCACAGGCGCTGCTGCGGCAACATCACGATTCCCCTGGCGTTTTGCGTTATCACTCGCAAGTATCTATCCTAGATAAAAAAGGATACTCTTGGCAAGTATTACTCTTCAAACAAAATTATCAAAGTGTAACACCGGATTTAAGGTTGCGTTTGGTTGGTTTTCCTGGTGTATTTGAAATTGCTCACCCCCAAGCCTTAGAAATCAAGACAACAGAAGGAAAATTGCTAAGTGCATCAGATGTATATGCTGTCACTGCACCTGCTCTTAATGTGGGTGAATATAACTTAACTAATGTCTTAGCTAAATTGCCAACAACTAATGGACTCAAACTTTATGTGCCAATTGCTGCTGAAAAGCCACTAGTTCTTAACGTACCCAACACCGTAGTAACCGAGTGGCAATGGCTAGTAACACAGATTGATTAATCAACAAAACGAGAAGCTACGGTAGCGTTTAAGATTAAGAGAACTCGCTTCATCTTAAAAGTTTGGCGAATAATCATAAAATATCTTATTTTCTAAAATAGAAAGTTAGAAAATTCTTGAGCAATTTGATTTATAATTTTAAACTCGTCTAATTATGGAGAAGTATCCGGCGTTGTATGTCCAGCCTGAGTTCTGACATGGTTCGCGTTTATTTACAAGAAATTGGTCAGTTTCCCTTGTTAACAGCAGACCAAGAAATTGCTTATGGCAGGCTTGTACAGCAAATGATTGCCATTGAGCAGCACAAACAGCACCTGACTCAACAATTGAATCGCCAACCAACCCTGGCAGAATTAGCTAATTTTGTCAATCAAAGCGAAGCTGAAGTCACTCAAATACTTCAGCAAGGGAAAGTCGCCAAGCAAAAGATGATCACAGCCAACCTACGACTGGTCGTTTCGATAGCTAAAAAATACCAGCGTCGGAATCTAGAGTTCTTAGATTTGGTTCAAGAAGGAGCAATCGGTTTACAACGAGGTATAGAAAAGTTTGATCCCAACCGAGGTTATAAATTATCAACCTATGCCTACTGGTGGATTAGCCAAGCAATCACAAGGGCGATTGCCGAGAAATCACGCACAGTCAGGCTACCGATTCATATTACCGAAAAACTTAATCAAATAAAGAAGGTACAGCGAGAATTATCTCAAACACTCGGTCGGCGTGCCACAGTCATAGAAATTGCTGAGAAATTAGACTTAAAACCAAGCCAAATTCGAGAATATCTGAGTGTTGCTCGTGGAACAGTTTCTTTAGATATGAAAGTGGGGGATAACCAAGACACACAATTGAGTGAACTTCTCAGCGATGAAGGCATCTCACCCAATGAACAGATAACTCAACAACTGCTGCGCCAGGACTTGGATAATTTGTTAGCATCACTCAAACCAATGCAGCGTGAGGTCTTAATTTTGCGCTTTGGACTGTTAGACAATCAAGAACTAAGTTTGACCCAGATAGGAGAGAAGCTAAATGTCAGTCGAGAGCGAGTTCGTCAAATCCAGCAGCAAGCAATAGCTGTTCTGCGTCGTCAACAACCAGAGATTGGACAGTATTTATCTTCCTGAAAGATATGCTTAGTCTTTCTTGACTCAATTAACATTAATGATTTTAATATGAGTTTGCATTTTCATGAAAATAAAATATTATGTTTTTATATAAATATTTATTGATATCAACAAAATATCTATTACGGTTACTTAATGAATCTAGCTTATCTAAAACCTCAATACTTTCAGATTCTAGCTTTTTCTTTTGCTCCGGAACATATTTTATTAAATAGCCTTGAGAATCTAAGACTCTGTGAATTGGATAATCATCAGCAGATGTTTTTTTCAGATATATAGGAATAGCCCTAATATAGCTGTTATCTACTCCAATAGCTTGAATGATCTGTTTGTAATTGACGACTTTTCCTGATGGCACTTTGACTATAAAATCGAGAAAGCGTTCATAAGGTTTTTCAGATAATGCTGGAAATTTGTTAGTGTGAACCTGAATCTTATTCCCGACATGAATTCTACCGGAATTGATAGTGACACCTAAAATACCTCTTTGATGTCGAAGACTATTCAATGAATCAACCAAATGAGCTATGCGCTTACATGGTTCACAATAAAAAGTTAAACGAATAGCAGCACCGCTCTCAAAAGTTATAAGAGAACCAGGAGTAAAATTTTCAGGTTTTATCCCCGCTATGACAATATTTTCTCGTAATTCCCCTGGTGGAATTGCGAAGTCTACAATATCTTCATACCTCACAACTAAAATTTGCCTAGGACTGATGGGGTTAGCATTAATATCCCCTTCTATTCCATAACCGACTTTTAAGTTTAGTTCCTCAACCTCTCTCATGACTGAACCATGTTGTTGTTTCAGAAAAAGATGTAAAATTAAACCGTGACTAGTAGTCATAAAGGCATTGAGCCGAGATGTTTGTTAAATAATGCATTCCGGGTCTGAAAGCCTTGATTATAGCTACCTTTTAGCCATTCTTGAAAAATCAGTGCTACACGATATACTGCGAATATACGGTTGACAAAGATGGGATTAAGCTTTCCATTTCAATTTCGTGTCATGCCAACTTTTGCAGACATCGACTGGAGCCAAGTCCAGAACGTAGAAGATTTGAAGCAACAGTTAAACATTTAAACTCATAATCTTATTAGCTGTTAAATGCTTAAACACATAATACTATAAAGGTTTAATACTATTTGTGGTGCTATGACTGACGACAGTAATGTCTTAAGAATCGCCGCATTAAAAGATTAAATGGTCTCTAAAAATACATCAAGCGGAGCGACAATTTTTTCATTGCCGTCGCAATTTAATGTGCTGTATACTGTTTTCGGCAAGCAAAAAGTAATATTTTTTACATAAAACTTTCCTTGAAGATAGGTAATATGAAACAATGCTAACGGTACTTCGCTCTTACGCTGCATGGCTTGTTCCTGCAGCTTTGACTTTACTGAGTTTTGGATCGGGGAACGAGAAGGCGATCGCACAGACTCTCTTCCCATTTAGTGGTAATTACGACGTAACAATCGCTGTTGAGCCGATTAACGAGAAGTTTTCACGGGCAATTGAACGGGCTGTAAGTACTGATGCACCATATGGACTCACCGAATATAACGGTTTAGTTTACGCCCTAACTGACTTCTCTACTGGCTTGTTCACCTTTAACACCGATCCAACAGCAATCGGCTTAGAGGGCTTCCCAGAAGGCTTTATTGAATTCAGTGGTAGCGGTGCTAACAAGGTGTCTGGAACCGCTAGTGCCACGGCTTTAATTGACTTTGTAAACCTCACAGGGTCTGGCTCTGGTTCTTTGATTATCACTGGCGGTGAGGGTATATTCAGAGGTGCTACTGGCACACTAGACTTTTTTGAGAACGACACAATCAGTCCAAATCCAAACGATCCCATAAGAGGACAGGCTTTAGTGGCTGGCACTATTAAGGTTGTTCCAGAACCGGAAACCGGACTAGGGACGCTAGTTGGTATTGGCTTAATTGGAGCTGGTTTTATGTTGCGCCGACGTTGCCTTCGCTCTGCTTCATGAGCCACTCCAACCCCTAGAACACCGATTCAGTAACAGGCGATTACTTCGGCGCAAGCCTCCCCTAGCTTATTGCCTGTAAAGGTTTACGCGCATTCAGTTAGATGACAGCCCAATTTACAACAAAAATGATTTTATTGAGAGCTTTTGGTTATACCCTCATGATTTAAGAGAATGGTTGCATAAGGGTGAACCTGCAAAAAGTGACTTACTCAAACTTGTGCAGATCTTTTATGGTTCTCCTACTCAAAATCCGCGTATTGAGGAGGGCTAGCTCCAAAGCGCTTAGTGATTCTGGGATACTTGCCCGATTGAGCCTTATCTATGATTTTTGTGACATTAATCTGGTGCCACCAATCATCACCAAAGTCGAACCAGTAACCAAAAGCCTCATCAACAGATAAGCCTAGGGAAGCAATTGAAGTACTAGACACATCCCCTGTAGGCGCTTGTATCAAACCGGAACTTGAAAATGCTTGTTTCAAGCAGTACCGTCTTGCATTTGGATCTTGCGGGCCACTTCCTCCCACTTGAAATTCGTACATATGCTCTTCTTGGCGGTCGAATGCCTTAAAGATGATTTTATGGAGCTCCTCCAAAGTATTGCTACCTTTAATCTCAATGGTTCGAGACACCACTGAATTCTCTGCAATAAATTCCTCGGTCATTGAACCGTCAATTAAAAAGACATCCAGCACATATACTGCATTTGCAGAAGGATTAACCGCTTTTTCATGATGGGGTGATGCTTGCTTGTCATCAATATCCTCTGATTCACCATGACCCGGAATATAAGGAATTAAGCCCTGTGTATATGCTACTTCCTGAATTTCTCGGGGTACAGACCTTGCATCCAAGATAAATCCATCAACAGAAATCATCCAAGCCATGGGGTTGTTGTCTAACTTGCTGGGCAGACACCAATCAGGGTCCATCTGATGCATATTCAGGGTATCTCGTACCTGTTTTGATTTCGACTGCCCGGTGCTAGGACTTACACCAAACCACTGGTAGATTTCCTTAGCACTAATGTGAGGATTTTGTGAAGGGTCAAAGAGAAAATTGACCATGCCGATAGCATGAGTAATCCCACAAGCCCAAGTTTTCTCCCTACCCTTTGCCAGTGGAGATGGTCTTTTGCGACATAGAGCTGCTACCGCAAAGCGGAGCAACTGGGCATATTCATCGTTCAAATGTTGTTTGGCAAAATCATCCGTTATCGCCACAATGCCATTGAACTTTTCTTGCATCGCGTTGGGAACATTTTCTGATTTGTTAGTTTTAGCCATACTCATTACTCTGGTTTAGCATGATTAGTGAATGACACCGAATCAGAATTCGCGTTTTGAGTGCCGATTGCAATGTCTAACACTTGGGTGACTAACTGTAATGATGTGTCAATTACTTCTGTAGTTATAGTTATATCTATATTATTAGTGACTGACACCGACTCACGGTTTGACGCTTCATCCCGATTTAATCACTGCCCGAAAATCACATCACGAGCATCATCAGGTGGAACAAACTGATAAACGCAATCCCGATCATGGGATTGATTGCTCCAAACTTTCTTCATACGCTTAAATGGTATTCGCTTGTTTTTTGATATATCTGGGTTTGAGCCATTTTTTAGCATTTGGTGTATTTCCCTTACCCTGTATGGTTTTGAGGCTTGTTTCTCCCTCAAAAATGTTTAAGTCCCGTTAGGCGCGAGGACAGACTGAACAAACAGCATCAGTGCCGTCACGCGCACCGATGCCCTGTGGACTTCCTTGCAGACGAGCGATCGCATTGATATGTGAGTCCAGCGTAGAAAAATTAAGAAAAGTAAACTCCGGCCATAAAAGCTCGGTTCGCTGGCATTTCTCCAATCACAGAAGCGCTGCAACAAAAGCGTGAAAATTGCACGTATCTTGTTATATAATAAAATGCTACTGCATAAATCGTCTTGACTACGGTGGCTGAAGTAACAATTAAATTAGACTTGACGAAGGCTAAAAACCCAGCTACGAGCAAAGACTGCTAGACCAGTCTTGATGTCCTCGACCTAATTGGCACTTATATTGCCGACCTACCCAAACAATTTCCCATTTATTTTGGTTGCGTCTCAATTCGATGCGATTTCGTATCCCGCCTACTGAATCATCAGCCAAACCTACTATGCTATGTACGATTACAGCTGTTTCTCTTGTGGGATACGCAACTGAAATGTCCTCGGACTTTCTTCCTTCTTGTTCTTCTAAGTTGCTAAACAATTGTACAGCCACAGCTTTTGGGATAGTAACTTTAATACGGTTAGAAGAGATAAATTCTTGCACCTTAATCGTCCCAAAACCAGAACGTGGGTTACTTTGGGCAGACGCAGCGCCCAATAGTTGCGTGGATATGACAGCAGCCAAGATTAGTGAAAGTTTAAGCATCGAGGTTTTCATGTTTTAACTAGCAATAATTTTTCTGGTAAATGTTGCTACAAATCTAGATAGCAGAATTTCGATTTATTTCCAGTAAAAAGCGATGGCGCAGAGCGCCCGCCGGAAGCTGCGATGGTAATTCTTACCTTGATAGACTTAGCAGACTGAGCATTTCCCTGTTCCCAATGACCGATATGGTGGAAAAACGTGGTATCGGTTTGTCCGCCCTTAACACCATTAATCTTGAACAGAAGCGATCGCTATTTCCTCAAGAAATTCAATAATTAATGAACACTTTTCCTCATGCTTATGAGTGAGTTCTATGTTGAACGAATTCAGTACAGTAGATTGAGGGGGTGCTGAAGGACTGAGCCATATTAGTGACAACAGACTCAGCCACAGTGGCAGCACCATAAGTAAGGAGGTTCAAACAATGGACGATACTCTACAACAAATAGTCGAACAGGTTGAGCCGATTGAGCACAAGCAAGCAGAAACCAATTTTGCCAATGCCTCCCCAACGAGACACAGATTTCTAGTCATAGCAGGAACATCTAATGGCTTGCTGTTTCTTGATTCCAAGCAGCATATTGAACTTGAAGGTCATTCCATCACTGCTCTTGCCTCAAGTCCCGATGGGCTGTGGGTCATCGTTGATCGCAACTCGGTATGGCATCGCAACCCAGAAGGCGAGTGGCAGCAAATAGCTTTAATGAATGATTTGCGGCCCAAGTGCATCCTGCCTTACAACGGCGCGGTTCTGGTCGGAACATCACAAGCTCATCTCATCCGGATTGTAGACGGAAGCACGAATCGCATCAATAGCTTTGAGACGGTTTCGGGACGCTCCGAATGGTATACCCCGTGGGGTGGTCCTCCAGATGTTCGTTCTCTTGCAGTAGGTCAATCCGGTGAACTGTACGTAAATGTCCACGTTGGAGGCATTTTGCGCTCCGATGACCAGGGAGAGTCATGGCAACCCACCATCGACTTTCATGCAGATGTCCATGAAGTACGGACAGTTAAGGGTCGTCCTAATCTTGTGCTGGCGGCTACGGCTCAGGGGATGGCTGTGAGTAGAGATAGAGGAAATTCTTGGAGCTTTTCACGCGAAAACCTACATGCTGCTTACGCACGAGCCGTAGCAGTATGTGGAGAAACCATTTTGATGACTGCTTCTATGGGACCACATGGCGGCAAAGCAGCTATCTATCGACACCCGCTCGACAAGCCAGGAGCTTTCTCTAAGTGTGAGCAAGGGCTACCGGAGTGGTTTAACGACAACATCAACACGGGAACCCTTTCGACTTTGGGGAATCTAGCTGCTTTCGGAACAAGTGATGGTCAGATCTTTTTCTCGGACGATACTGGCATTACGTGGAAGCAGATTGCATCGGATTTGGCTCCAATCTGCTGTCTAAACCTTATCTGACCCGTTGTTAAATGGATGGATTCGTGATTGCCAAGGGCACTGCCCCTTGGTAATCGCGTAACCCCGTGTTCTTGTAGTAACCGAACAATTCTCATCGTTAAGAGAAGATTATCCGACTCCTCAATCGATTGGTGCTTTCTTACACATATTTCTTGACAGGTGGTCAAGACAAACCCCCTCCTGACACTGATAGGGGTACAGTGCGGGACTAATAGCCCCCGAACCCCATTAGTTAAATCTGCCTGCTGTCTTCCTCAAAGTGTCATAATTCCACCCCTCCTGACTTAGCTTTAGGTGCAGCGGTAGCAACAGTTTGACGTTGGGGGACGCTTATGTGTTCGGTGGGAGTATACTGTATTTTGATTTCTTGACCGCGCCATGTTTGTAAGTCATTCATAATATCCTTGAGAGGAACAAAATCTACGACTTGTTCACCCCTTTTCTGAGCTTCATCAGTTTTGTAGGTCAAAATTTTGAAGTACATTTCCCGCTGCGAGGCAATTGGTAACTTGCCGTCGTTGTCTAAAATGCGCTCTTGAATTTCTGCATTACCCTGGTTCATTGCCCCTCCCCAGTTAGGGGTGCCATGCTTGATCATGTTCGCCCATTCCTCGGCTATGTAGGGGTGGACTTTGACGGGGATATCGCCTGCTGCTTGTATTGGTTGTTGTTTGGGAGGTGCGACGGTAGGCTGTGAGTGACCGAAGATTTGTTCTAGGTTAAGCTTTTGGGCGTTTTGGGCAATAAACTTCACCTGGTTGATATCGTAGTCAGAGATATTCATCTTGGCTACTTCCTTTGTAATGCCAGCTTCGGTTTTAGTTAAGTCAAACCGGACAAGCTCCTGAGTACCCCTTTCCTCGGTGGTTTTAAACAATTGCAGGCTAGCTTTTTTTCCTTGAGGGTCACGGGTGCGTTTAATGGTAAATTCTCCTACAGCGAGTTCATCTTTGCCTGCTGTCAGGAGTATGTTGTTGAGAGTATCCAGCATCTCGTTTTGTTTGAATACCTCAAGGGTTTTGATGGTACCAGCAGGCGCAAGAGAACCAAGTGTATTTGCCACATCCCGGATATCTGAATAAGGTAAGTCGGGTAGTTTACCCTTATCCTGAAGGTGTTCGTTTACCATCAAAAATTCCTGACGTTCCACCCCTAACATTTCTTTAGGCTGTTTGGTGATTTTGGGTTCTTTGTTTCCCTTACCGGGTTTGAACTCCATCAAGGAGTTGTTCCAACCCTGAAGTTCGTCACTGCGGCGGTGGACGCTGATGGTATCTGCTTCTTGCCGAATTACAAAGGTATCACTTCTGTAAATACGAGAACCATCTTGCTCGATGGTGCCATATTTTTTCAGCATCTCAGTTGCAGCTTGGGCAATATCTTTGTTTTCGCCGTTGTAACGTTCTTTTTCTGCTTGTTTGTTTTTTATCTCGTATAGTGGTACTTCTACTTGACGTGCCCACTGTTGCGCTTGCGGTTCTACCCCCTTGGAGTTCGCTGCTTGTTGGTAAGTAGATTGAGCAGCATATTGTTCTTCTTCCTCCAAATTTTCTCTTTTAGGAGTTGTGCTTCGGCTTTCTTCTGACTCAACAGATTTCTTATTATTAGTAAGTATTATTTCTACAGAAGTAAAATTTTCCTGATTTTCTACCTCTTCCTGAACACTACTGATGACAACTTCTTCAAACTTCTCTTCGGTTGACTCTGATATGGTTGATAATGTGGAGTCATAATTTTCAATATTTGAAGGTTGGTTAGCTATCTGATGACTTGGTTCTGATATAGTTGTTGAACCAGTATTATCTATTAATTCTGCTGACTCATTAATCGGAATGACTGTAGCAATTTTCTCATCTTCATCTGGTGCATCATCAAAATCCGGAGGATTGCTAATATCTATATCTCCTAGAAACCCAACTATCTCTTCTGACGGTGGTACATCTTCTATTGGAGTATATTCTACTGATTGAATTTCCTTGGCATCAGTAGTCATTAACTCTGTTGATTTTTCTTCAATATTCTTATTATTGAAGACTTGCAATAGCATATCATTTGCTGCTATCGATAGATTCTCAATTTTGTTGGTTTCAATATCTAATTTGCCATTGACGTTAGTTTCAGACTGTAGGGTAGTGTTATTTTCTTCTAGATTGTTTTTGGTATTTTGGTAATCTTTAATGATATCAGATGAAGGAGGTAGTAGCTTCACGAGTGGTTCGTAAGCTACATCCAGAATTTCATCTTGAGACAGATTTTCTGTGACTAAGTTTATTCGGCATTTGCCCTGTGAATCTTGTTCGTAAATGACAGTTTTATCGCCTGATTCAGTATAAGCAGTTATTTTGATAGCTGGTTCGTAATCTGTGGAATTATCACCTAAATCAGGTACGTCTTGTACAATTTGGGCGGCGATAATTTGTGCTTGATATTCGCTAGGTTCGTTTTGTGTATTATATTCAACTGTCATGCTGTACTGTACATTATCCATGTACATATCCGGCATTAAGACTACTGTGTCTCTACCACCTACCTCCTGATTTAAATCTACCTTTTCCCATTTGTAAGCCCCAGGGGTAGATTCATCAGGTACGAGGTTGTAAATATCCTTGCCAACCTCGACTGCAATTTTATCTGTTTCTTTCCCTTCTTTAAGTATTTCTTGAATCTTTTTAAAAGTGTTAATCAGGATTTTGGCTAATTCCAAGGCTGCTTTACCAGCAGTATCAGCTACTTGAAGATAGTTATCTGCTATTCGTTGTTGCTGGGGGTCAAACATAGTGGTTTTGGTAATCTATTAAGAGTACTATTTTTTGGTATTTAACGAAGATTAACTGAATATCAAATCTAATGATTAGTAATGATGGTTTAGTATCATAATGGAAATTTTTATCGTCATAAATTTTATCTGCATTATTGCGGTTGTAATGATATAATAGGATATCATCAAAGTATTTATTTGTATATAATTGAGAAATTTGTAATTCCATCTAGGGAAGTTTTGAAACTTGCTAATTTTTCTGAAAACAGTTGTAGGAATCATGAGAAAAATTCTTTGTAACTATCCACAGGTAATGGCGTATTACCTGCTTCTACAGGTGCTTGAGGAATGGGGAAACGCTTGTCTACCTCTTTGACTCTGGCATCCAAGTCTTCTTGAGTTGGTCTTTTTTGGGTACTTTTTCGAGCAAGTAGTTTGATAACTTTATCCCATTTACTATCGTTTGATTGTTCGAGTCCAATGATATATTTTGGCACTTTAATATTTTTTAATATTGGAACAGAACCTTCATTATTATTGCTATAGGCAGGGTTGATAAATACACATTTTCCAGGTGGTAATTTGAGGAATTGGGCAGGTTCAAACAGCTTGCGAGTCCGTTCTTGGTCGGAGATAGATGTTGAAGCTTTTCCCCCTCCAGTCGAACGAGATTTCTGCTTATATTTAATTTCTTCTTCACCAAGGTAAGCACTAAAAACCCTTGCAGATTCCTCTTCACCAGGGTTGAAAATAAACTTGGTACCGCACGCACCGAGGATTGCTTTTGAGATTTCTTTACCATAAATTTTCTCCAACTGCCCCATGTTTTGCCATCCGAGGATTCCGCAGAATCCTTCACTTCGGGATTCGTTAAGCCATTTGAATAAGTCTGGGAGAAAAATCGATGGTAGCTCGTCAACGCTAACTACGAGTGGACCAGTGTCTTTCCTCTTTTTGGCAATACTACGGGCGACGGTCATATGTAAGATTGAAGTCATCAGCGGACCAACTGCATCGCGGCGTTCGCGGTCAAGTCCGAAGATAATCATCTGTTTCTTGCCTACCTCTAGTGGTAGAGTAGTCTTGCCGACAAAGCAGCCAAGCGTGTTCTTTGCCATGAAGCGCGTGAACATGAGCGAGGCGGTACCGGCGATACCCGCGATGGTTTTTTCACTTCCGCTGGAGCTAAATAATTGACCGAAGGCTATGCGTATCCACGGATTAAGACTTGCTGCCATCAGGCGTTCGACCATCTTCTCGCTTGAGAGGATAGCAGCTGCGGTCATGATATCAGCAAACTCCCCAAACTCTTTGGTGAGCATCAGGATTGCCTGGGTTAACTGGTCGCCCGCAGGACCGAAGAATGCGTCTTCTGAGCCACCACCAAGCATACGGAAGTTTTTGTTGATCACGGTAGCCAACTGCCTTGCGGTTTCAGCATCGCTACTATCGCGCAAGAAATCGATGGGGTTGCATACCTCAGATTCGGGAAAACCCGGAGCAAAGACGTGTACAGAATACCCTTTTGATTTTGCGTAACTGGCTATTTTGGCTTGGCTGGGGTACTTAAAGTCGTATAGAACAATACCAAACCCTTGGTCGATAGCTGAGTAAAGCATGGGGTTGATTGCCGAGAAGGATTTACCGCTACCAGGTGCCCCAATAACAGCTGTACCTCTTTGAACATCGGGTACATATACAGGTGTTCCCCCACTTCCCTTGGGTGGTTTTTGTCCCTTGTACTTATGTACTCCAATATACAAGCTAGCACTATCGCACTTGGGAGAGGTGACTTGCTTGATGGCTTTTTTCTTGGCGCATGCTGTTTCTTTTCCTCCACCCCAATAGCTGGTGGCGAGTTTGCCCTTCTTACCAGCAGAGAACATCTGTAGGAGAAATAGTGCTAATATTCCCCCGGCGAGTGCTAGTCCTTGGGGAGACATTAATTGGTTGGTATACTTGCTGAAGTTGTAGCTGGAAGCAGAGGGTTGAGCCTCTTGAGTTTGTGTAACTTTGACGGTTTTGGCTGTGGCGAAATATAGGTTATTCATAAAAGTTGGTATAAAGAAAGAGCGGGAACTGTCTTGACTTGAGCAAACTTTCCGTTGAGAAATATGCATTGTGGGTTGCATATTCCTTCTGGTGTGGTGTTTGAAGAAACTTTTAAAAATTGTCTTGATTCAAATTCTGAGCCAAAGGGTATTACTTACCAAGAAAGAACAGAGGCGTCAGTCGTCAGAATGACGAGTGTGCTTTGTGGGTGTACCATTTGGTCCAGAAAAAACCGGACAACCTTGGTCAAATTGCCCTACAAATCAACTTTTTAAACCCGGACATCTCTGGATAGGGGCAATTTGACCGCCCTCAAAGATTAATCCTCAAATCCCAACGAGTGGGTGAAGGTTGTCCGGTTTTTTCCAGGATTTCACCTGCTGGCAAGTTGAGTTTAAAGCCCCCAACAGAGATGGCATGGAGGAAATAAAAGTTCTTTCCTTGTCAAATCAAGAGAATTCATGGGGATATTCAGCCCAAGCTGCATTCTGGGTTCTGCGTTCTTCTTAAGGTTTTTTCGGTACAGTGAGGGGTGCGCCTAAGATGATAGGGTCCATCTCCTTGTACTCAAAGAAGGGGACTGGTCCGATAAAATAGGGTGAACATCCCAAGTCAATCCATCCGCGTTTGCAGATGCGGAAGAACATCGCGCTTGTTACTGTACCTGTCGATTCTTTGACATCCCACAGGACGTGTTTAAATGATTTACCAAAGGGGTGGCGTCCGGTTGGTTCCTTCCCACCGTTGAGTTTACCCAGTATTCCAAATCCACCTCTTACCTTTTGGAATTTACCTGACATCCAGGTTGCGCCAGTGAGGATATCGCTTCCAGCTACCTCGATGTGAGCACATTCAAAGTTGTAGCAGGGTACGTTGAACCCTTCTTGATAACTACCCGATATTGATTTCCACCTACCGTTTTCTACCTCTTTAAGTACCATATCTACCTTGCCGACAAAGCTGACATCGGGTACTGGTACTCCTGGAAACTCATCAAATGGTACTTTCCCCAATCCCGGTACTTTGGCGATCGTGGTATTCTGCCAGTTGGTAAATTCCTTGAGTATAGCTTTCTCAATGCCGGGGATACTGCTGAGTTTGTATTGGTCGAGCTTAATATATTTACCGAGTTCCGCTTTTTCAAGTTGGGGGTAATTGTTGAGTGCTTCCCCGACAGTTTGACTTGTGTAGCTATCCCCTGTTACTTTAGCAACATAATCATCAAGGGCGGGTATATCGGCAATATCTTTATTTTCCAGTCCTGGGATAGCTTCTGCTAAATCTCCAAGTGTTTGCCATTTAAGAGTCTCAAAATCTGAGAGCTTGAAATCCTTGAGGTTTATACCTGTAACAAGCGATATTTGTTTGAGGTTGAGGTTTTCGATTTTGAATTCAGTTGCTTCAAAATCCCCTAGTTCCATTACAAGAGCAAGCGACTGTCCTGCACTCCAGACGCGCTTTTCTTTCATGCCGGGGTTTTTGACATTGGGAAATTCTACTGAACCCGCTTCCTTTAACTTCATGTTCTCAAAGTTCATTTTGCTCCAGTCGGGGACGGGAATACCGTTGACATATTTGACCGCAAGAGGTTGTTCTTTCAGTGTTTTAGCTTGTTTGGTCGAATGATTCAAATTTGAATCATTCGAGGAGAGGTTTGCCGAAGTGTTCCCAAAGTACCCTGCGGGAAGCCGCTTTGCGTCTAGTGCTGGAGGGAGTATCGCCCCAGCAACTTCTCTCAAATTTGAAACATTTGTTGGTGTAGCTGCGACAGCTTTATCCCCAAATACGAGACTGCCGATATTGTAGCTACCCCCGAATCTCATTAACCCGTGCAGGGCGAGTCCTGCTACCATACCAGCAACCATGAGATACCGCCATGTATTCATTTTTGCTTCCCGCCATTGGTATCCCTGACTGCGATTATTCGTAGGTTGGTTGGGTACAGTCGTTGAAACTGGAACAATTGCCACTATTTCATCGTTTACGTGGATGGTATTCCCCCGCTCACTTCTCTCCTCCTGTGGGGTTTCCTGATGTGCTATAAAATTTATGGCTTTAAGTTTTTGATGATCTGTTGTAACGTTTCTGGTTTCCATAATTATCTCTTCTTTTCAACAACTAGATTGAATGGTGTAAGTTGAGTATTATTTGTATTAACTTGTTGGGTGTTGAGTGAACGTGGGGGCATTTCGAGAAGGCGTTTGCCGCCCAGTCGCATAAGTTTTTCAACCACCTGCATCGATACCCCGGCGTTGCTTGCAGCGATGGTGAGTTCTTCTCCAAGCGATCGCAACTCAACGAGTTTGGTTAGTCTTTCCCACAGCGGGGTATCACTGGTTATCCACTGTTTGGAAAGTGCAAACTGCATTCCTTTGGCGATATACTTGCTATCAGATATAGCGGTGTAATCAGCTTTTGGTTGTCTAAGTTCCCGGTCATTGCTTGAATCGCCCATAATTTCTAATTGGCTGTATTCGGGTTTTCCTGTACCGGGTACAATACGAAAGTGATAGGATTTTTTGGTACTTCCAGATTCAGTGATTACAGTGAGATGTGCGCCGTAGGTAGCTTGTGGCAAACCGGGGATTTTTACTGTTTCGATACGGCGAAGGTGAATAAGTCCTGCTCCTGTTCCTTCTTTTGAACATCTCCCTAATCCTTCCAAACATCCATCCACATCAATTACGAACTTAGAGGGATCGTCCAACCAGATTTTTTTAATAACTTCCTCAGTGCGGTAAAACGAAATGGATACCCCGTGTCCCGCCCATACCTTGACTGTTTGCCCAGTCGCTTTTTCTCCTGATACCTGGGATGCTTGCACCTGCCTTACGATACCTGCTGTAGCGGTTTGTACAGGTAGTACGAGCGGTGCGCTCGCGCTGAAGAAAAGTAAGCTGAAACCGAATAAATATCTAGCTTTCACGGCTTAATACAGTTTGATAGAGCGATTGACGACAATAGAAATTTTGGTATTGGCAGGTACATACCAGATGTTGGGACGGCTGGTAATTTCACTAGTAGCCTTTTGAGTGCGGCTGCCCATAGTTTCAGCAACTTTGCCGAATGCACCTTGTAAAAATGCACCTGCGATATTGCGGTTATTGCCTCTAGAACGGGTGCGACTACCACCGAACAGTAAATCTTCGGTTATTTCTTCAGGCTGGTTGATAATTTCCCCCACCTTTGCAAGTCCGGCGATAGTACCGAGAGTGGCGTCACCAAGAGCGATTTCACCCCCCTTATCTTTGTAGGGACGGGCAATAAGGGGGGTGTTACCTTTACCCAGGATTGAGATTGCGCCGGGGGAGATGGGGTATTCAGTACCATCTTTGAGTATGGCGCTGACTTGGGCGGTGATATTAAATCCACTATCTACACCAGTCATAGCAACTGCTACCTGGGTGCCAGCAGGGATGGCTATTCCACCTGTATTACTTTTGATTGGTTCATCTAGGCGAGCAACAAACCTGATATTGTTATTTGTACTGCCTTGGGCAAGTATCAGGGGAGTAACCAAGGTAGCGCTTGCAGAAGAACCTACTACTAAATATTGAGTTTGTCTTTCCTCTAAAATTTGGGCTTCATCACTCAAGTAGTTAACAGAAGCGAGTTGGGTTTGCTTGCTATAAGATGCAGTAAACTTGGCTGTATTGCGAGTTGGTTCCCACCGGGGACGCAGTTCTTCAACCTCCCCTGTGTTGTTGGCTGTACTGTTGATTGTGTTTTCAACGCTTGTTTCGCTTGTTTCACTGCGACGGTTGCGGCGACGGCGACGGGGTGTTTCATCGCTATTGAGTACTTCTTCTTCACTTACCTTGCTTGCAACGATGGTGTTGTCAGCGCTGGTATATTCAACTCTACCGATACTTCCTAAGTTACGCAGGCGTTCGAGTTCGGCGAGGGGGTCTTTTGGTGTTTCTGATATACGAAGAGCGCTGAGTGATGAGGTTGTGCGTGCGGGAGCAGTATTATTTCTACTAATTGGTAAAGTTATTCTCGGGAAAGTTGCAGTAGGGCTTTTGGGTTCGATGGAACGAGATGCGAGTACTGCACTGCGTCTTAGTCTGTATTCGCTTTCGGGGTTTGGTTCCTGATATACCTGTCTCTTGGAAGGGGGAGGTGTCTGTTGGGGAGTAACTCTAGTTTGACTTGCTGTTTTGTTAGTGTTTGTGTCGGTGGTAGCTAACCCTTGTTTTTCTTTATTTAGAGTTTCTTGTTCAGTATTATTGTCTTTAGTTTCTTCCTCTTTACCGTTGAGTGTTTCAAGTTCTTGCTGTTGCTTTTGCAGCGCTAGTTTTGCATAAACATCCCCATCTTTCTCTTCGGATGGTGTGGATGTGGGAGTAGGAGAGGAGAGTGCAACTGGAGTTTGGGCAGTATTGCTGCCACTGTTCATCATGCCGTTAAGGACGACAAACATGACTAGAAAACCTACTCCAAATGCACCTCCAATAATACCAAGTCTTGACCAGGGAGAAGTTACAAAGTCGTGTTTGGTTTGAACGGCTGCGGGGTTTTCTTCCTCTTTCCCTTCCCCCTCTTCTTCTAATTTATCTTCAGATTCGGGATTTTTCACTAATTCCTCATCTAACGGTAAGAGTGCATCAACAGAATTAGCTTGTTGTAAATTCCCGTTATTATTAACCTTGTCTTGATTGTTGGATTGGAACTGTAACATAATTCTTGTAAAATTATTACTAAAACTTAATTTTTCGTGCTATATTTTCTTTTTACCGAGTTCATAATCGACAATTTGAATAATTTCTAAACCAGAAAGTCTGGCTTGGTACACTTTTTGAGCAATATCAGTAGTTTGAGGTGGATTCTGTGGTGTATCTACTGCTGCAACAGTTATTGTTTTATTAAAAGGTAAACCTTTACTTTTGTTTCTTTCGCCATTAAACGTAACTAAACTGGCGATAATATCAACTTCCCACTTGCCTGAAGATATTTTTCTCGGTTCAGAGATGTAGTTGGTGACGAGTGTGACTGTACCTTGCCCAGAGAGTATACCTTCAGGAATTGTTTCAGCTAGTTTTTTGAGGAAGCTGGCACGAAAATCTTGGTTTTCAGATAAAGTAAATGCTGCTGACCAAACATCACTGGGAATTTTTCTTCTACTTCCATTTTCGGTTTCGATTTCTACTCCCTTATCAACTTTTTGAATGAGCTTACCATTTTCGTCGGTGTTGATAATTCCATCCCAGTTGAATAACTTCACCATGCTATTGGTGACGAAAGTTTTCACAGTTTCGTTAGTTCTTTCTCCAGGACCAAGAGTTTTAGCTGCTGCGGTTGTTCCATCTTGGAGTTGTACAAATGTCATACCTTTCATGTATTTGGCAGCAGCAGAATTTGCTCCAAAATTGACAAATTGTAATAAAAGAGAGAGTATGCCTGCTGCTGCGCCTACTGTAGTTGTAATTGCAACTGGTGCTGATGTAGATTGTCCGTAACTGAGGAGGCGAAGTGGCTGTGATTTTGATTTTGATTTGAGCATGGTTGATTATCTGTTCCTGGTTTTTGAAGCGATAAGTTTTGTGGTATTGATAGCTACTGTTGCTGCTGTGCTTGCTCCACCAGTGGCAATTCCTGCTACAACTTCAGATCCAAATGATGTGACTTTACCGAGTCCCGTCCAAACTGCGAGTCCACCACCAGCGGCTAATGCAGATGCAAGAATAGGAGAAACCAATCCCACAAATAATAAGAAAATCATTGGTTGGTTTTGTTCGGAATTGGCAATGAGTTGTCCGCATAGCCCAATAATGATGTTGAAGCAAAGTTTTGCCATTCCAACTGAAAAATAACCAGTTAACCAAGCGAAAATGGGTTTAGCGCCAAAGGGGAGTAGCGAACCGCCGACTGCTAATGGACCAAGTAAAGCGGTTAAAAGCATTGTGAACTCAATTCCCCATTGGTAGGCATTGTTTAGAGCCAGAAGGATGACCGCAACAAACCCGGTTATCATCGAACCAATCGCACTGGTGATGGAGTTACCTATTTTTTCGGCAATTTGACCGGGGGAGAGACTTTCGAGTGCGTATGCAGCATCTGACAAACTTTTTAAGGGGTTAAATTCCCAGCTACCGCTGTCGGGAGCTTCTCCTTTAAACAATTTCGGTGCAGATGTTTTGAGTTCAGCTTCTGCTCGCTGCAAGCAAGCAATTGAATCACTTGTGTTACCTGGAATTGAGCGACATCTTTCCATTGCTGCTCCGACTTGCTGTTGGAGGGCAATATTGGCGACGGCTCGGTTAAACGCTACTTCTAAATTTGCTCCAGCAGCGGTAAATTCGAGAATATCATTATTGACAGTATTAATATATCCGCGTATGGCGAGTGTCCCACTTCTGAGTAATGCGCCATTGCTAGTTAGTAGCCCGACAACTATAATGGGCCATATCCAACTGGAGAGAGCTTTCATGTCCTCTTGATTTATCCAGTTTTTGCCCAATTCGACCATAAAAAGGGTGAGAGTCGCGATCGCAAAGAACTGACCAACTTTGCACATCGAGCCATATAAGTTGCCGTTGAGGGTTTCTTGCCAAAGTTCGTTAAATCCTTCTGCTACGAGTTGCGCTCCCCCAGCAGCATTTTCTAAAATGTCTTGTCCAAAAAATGGATCGGTTGCAATTACGAGATGTTCTAACATGTTGCTTTGATGACTTGGTGGCTGATGGCGAGGGGGTCATCTCTGCAATAGAGAGGACACCCCTGTGGGCGAGTTTCCTAACTTGAAGGGAGTGTCCGCATGACCGTTTACAACAAACTATTTACCAGCAGTCGTTTTGAGAGAGCTAAACCCGCTGATTTCCATGTATTGGGCGGTTATGCCGTCCATTATTAGGTTTTGACGGCGGCGATCGCTTGCGCCTTGTTCGGCAATTTGGGATAGCATGAGGTTAGTTTGCTGTGCATCATGCCTTTGTTGCAGTCCATCAGTACGGGACTGTCCCAACATCGAGACAATTTGGGCGTTTTGAGCAGCGATTACCTTGAGGATATTCTGCGAAGCATCCATACCTTGAGCTTGGTTTGCCAAATCTTGCGCGTCGGCTACTGTTTGTTGGGTTGCTTCAATTTCCTTCTTGGTGCGTTCTTGCCCTTTTTCTCCCAAAACGCTTTCAACTGTAGCACGGGTGGTTTCGCGTTCCAGTTCGTTACCAGCAAAAACTGCACCCTCGACAGTATTGCTTTCGTTCCAGTTACCCTTGCCTTTGAGTTGGTTTTTGAGTTTGTCTGCACTTTTTACAGGGTCTGGTAAACCCATAGTTCCGGTTGCATTGTTGGTAGCAGTTTTTGCTTCCCCTTTCATCCCACCCCAGCTTTCATTTATCACTGCGGTTAGTTCGCTTTTGGTTTGTTCAAAATAGCTATTGAGTTCGCCTAAAATCCCATGAAAGAAATCTTTAACTGAGAAGGCATAACTGGGGGTTGCACCGAAGAGAGTCACAAGACCAATTGCTGACCCGATTATAACTACTTTAGTTGGTTTAAACTTTAACTTTAGTTTCATACATTTGCTGGATAAATTAACTAACGTGGCAATGAAAACTAAGCCACTTGTCTAGGAATTATTGATTTTTCATCAGGTAGATTAACCTGATTATTAGTTAATTTTTCTTCTATAGTTTGTACTAGCTTTAATTGCGTACCGTTATTTTTATCCAGTATTTCCAGTAGTTCTTTCGCATCTTGACTTAACTCATCTCCACGAATCATCTGTACGTAAGCTTCCGTAAACCTCACCATTCCAAGCATTGGATTATTGGCATATTTCTTAAGGAATAAAGTACGGAGTTCTTGCTCGTTTGGGTTGTTTGCTACTGCTGCAAGTAAGCAATAAGCAGGATAATAACGACAGAAGGTTAGTTTGCCATTATCATCAAGTAACCACTGCGAGTAAATACTTTCTTGCTTCGGGAAAAAAGCTTCGGTACTATTGCGTGAGATAATTTCTGATGGGTATTTGAATCGGTTAACAAACGGGTCTACTGCTGATGTTTGAATTCTCCCTATCAACCGTGTAGTAATATTCGCGAATATTTTGTCAGCAGATTTACTATGAAATATACTTTCTGGCTCTTGTGCTGATAAAATAACACGTATACCAGCTTTTGCACCGTTGGCACAGAGTCTTCCAATAAGTTCGGCAATTGACTCGAAAGAAAAGAGAATCGGTGCTTCGTCAAGGAAGAAGATACTTGCTTTAGATGATAAAGCACGACGCAAGGCAGCTGCATAAGCGCTGAGTGCGAGGACTGCTGCATCTGCTTCTGAAGAAAGTGAACGCAGTGCAAATACGAGTAGTCTGGCATCAGTTTTAAAGCTAGATGGATTAGCGATTGATTGACCAACTCGTGAATTTAACCAGAACTTTAATCGTAACCTAATGTGGTCTAATGCATCAAGTATTTCCTTACTATTATTAGCAATTGAATCAAGCTTAATAAATCCCGGTGAGCAGTAATTGTAGAAATCTTTAAGAGTTGGTATATCTACCCATTCGGTTGTTCCTACTCCATTTTCTAGAGCGAGTTTATACCGAAGCTTGATATCATCATCATTAAAAAATGTTTCAATTGCAATTGTAATAATACTCTCGATATTTGATATCATTGTGGGACTGACTCCTATCGGGTTTGTCCCTAGTACCATTGTCAGGAGTGTTGATTTCAAAAAATCCTTGAAATCAGTCATGCGCTCCTTAATAACTTCAGGTTCATACCCCCTCAAATCGGGTAATTCAAATAAATTGTTTGATTCTTTGCTAATATCAAAATACGCCCCTTCTGTTCCCATGAATTTGGTATAGTCGGTAAATGTGGAACTCCCATCAGGCTTGGGATAGTCCAGGGCGATAACGGGGATACCTTGCGCCAGGGCTGGTGTTAATAATCCTGCGACTAGTACAGATTTACCAGCACGGGTAGTACCGAAGACAGCCAAGTTTTTATGCTGATTGTACAAGTCGAGATGTACGGGTGTTCCTCCCTCTTCGGCGATCAGTTCAAACCCATTTTTATCACCTGTGGCGGTGCGTACTAAGGGCATGATTCCTGGTACTTCACAAGAGAAATATGGAAGGCGGCGGTTAAATGGCTTTGTTAGTAAATTCTCCCAAATAATAGGTATTGTTTGCAGCCAAGTTTTCCATGTGTATTCTACTTCTCTATCAACTACCGCTGGTCGTAGAAAGCAGCTAGACAGATACTTGCAAGCTTCATCTAGTTGAGAACGAGTGTGACGATGGATACAAAAAACAACTGCTGTGTGGATGGGGATAGAACCTCTGAGGATAGTTTCTTGTGCCCGTACAGCTTCTTCAATGTTCATGTTTGCCTTAACATCGATGGAGCCTTTATCCGCAGACATGGCACTAGATGTAATTGACTGTTTGGTTATGCGTTGTAAAGCTGTTTTTGCTAGCCCTTGATTTGCTTTGGATAGCTGGCATATAATTTCCGTGTCGGAGATTTTTTCTTTGGATATGACTTCCCACAGGTATCGTAGTTGGTCGTATTCATCAACCCATCCTTGGGGTTTCTCGCTAAATTGCAGCACACCGATATACTTATCTTGAAGCTTAACCCAACCACGGTCGAGGAAGGGAACTGATTGTTCGTTTTCCAGAACTAGGTGTTTGATATGAAAATCGCTAGTTTGTTTTTCCCTAAGCCCTGCTTCATCAAGAATAAGAGGGTTGGGAATGGGTGGTACTTCACTACGGTTGAATTGATTCCAGATAACTTCCCAAATATCATCTGCTTTTAGTACTTTGGCGCTTAATCCCATTGTATTGGAGATAATTTGCTCCCACATTTGGAATCCAGAGGTGAAGCTATCCCGCAGGATGGTTTCGATTCTCTGGTGACGTACAGAATGAATTTCGCCAGTAAATCCTTGCCAATAGGTTTGTAGTTGTTTGATAGTTTTCTCAATGGGGTCATTGCTTTTGCTGTTTTCAGCCGCGAGTACGGTATAGGTACACCAGAAGCGGAGAAACTTATTTTTACGTACCCCTGCTTGAGTAAGTTCGCGTGTTCGCAGCCGTTCTGACCTCATAAGTAATGTTAGCTGTTCGAGGTCACATTCTTTTTCGATTTTCTTTAATTCTTGTTGCCGGAAGGTATCATCCGTAAATGAGCCAATGTGGATTGTTAAGGTTTCGCGTTCGGGTAATTCTTTGAGTCCGCCCTCGATATTTTCAAATATAGGTAGGATTTGTTCAGAGCTAAGGGATGGGTGAATACCTTGGATATCAAAGCAAAATCTGATTTGGATATCTTCCTTCTTCTTGAGAATGAGTGCACCAATATTTTTACGACCACCAAGTGAGATACTTGCAATCCCTGCTATGTGGGTGATATCTTCAAACGGGGTAAGATTTTTTACTACTCCTAATTGTTCGGTTTCGAGGGATTGTCTGCCAAGTTTATCTTTCGGCTTGGTTGATTTAGTCGAAGTCATGGCGGTATAATATCTGCGTTAATTATTAAAAAAAGTTATTTGCGTTTGCGTTTAGAAGCGGGTTTTTTTCTTGGTTCGCTTCGGTGTGGATTAACCAATGAAACGAAGGGCTTATATCCGCGAGTGATGCGGGGAGTACCGACAAACTTACCTAAGAAGGCTTTATTTGATGTGACCGTCCACCAAGTTGCCCATCCCCAGGCAATTGATATTCCTGTTGCAAGCACACCTGCTTGAAGAAATCCTTGGACTACTACATACATGATCAGTGCGATCGCACTCCAAGGAACAATTTGGTCGGCGGGAAATGGACCGAGGCGTGGTTGGTCACCTAAGACTCGGTTAACGGTACGGAATTCTCTGTCTCTAGGCATATTTGATTCAAGTAGGAGTGATAAGCTGTCGCGTCTACAAGTTGCACTTTTTGTAAGCTTCCGTCCTTACAGCAAGGCTATGGGGTAGGAAAATTGTATAGCCGACAGCTTACTAATCAAGCCTTAGCAGGGTTGGCTGTGCTGCGTTGTGTTTAGCCGCCGCCACCGACTACTAGCCCAGCGAGGATATCGCCAACAACTATGGTGATTGCAATAATAATTGGAGTACGGGCAATGGTCTGCCAATCTTCATCATTTCTGGCTGCTTGGACGACTCGGATAAGACCGATAGCGAGATAAATAAGGAACAGACCGCGCAGTACTGCGAAAATGAAACCAGTTACTTTTTTATCAATACCAGGGAAGTACTTATCATCTGTAAAGAATTTTTCAGCACTGTTCATGAATTGCGCGCTAGCTGGTGCAACTGACATATCCAGCAGGAATACCACACCTACCAAACAAAACATGATTGTGTAAATGTTGATGCCGTACTTGCGCTGCCATTTCTCAAAGTTAGAAAGCAGGCTGTTTGCTTTTTTGGGCATTAATGCGACGATGGCAGTAGCAAATGCAAGTGATGCCATAACCATGTTGTGGATTGAGATATCCACAATCATCAATCCGGTGCCAACAGCCATCAAACCGGCGATTGTGCCATTTTCTTTCCAAGTACGGCGACGTCTCGCTGAAACAGGATATCCGTATTCTTGTTCGTAGGATGTATAGTCCTTATTGTAATCGGAGTCGTAGTTGGTTCTCATGTGGGTGTAATTATGGATTTATGAGAGCTAATTTTTGAGAGAACTTGTCGCAGAGATACTCTTTTGGGCAAAGCCCAACAAAGCATCGTTATTGGTTAAAACTCTTGTAAGCCTTGTGACTTATACGTTTATTCTATGGCTGTCAGGATTTTTGATACATCCGATGAATTGTTTAAGTTTTGATGTTATCTTTGCCTATACAGTGTTGAAGCTAATTTCAAATATAGTTGTATTGACAAAAAGAAAAATGTATCTCAATCGTATCTTTAAGCAAAGTAAAATCCCTAAACACAAGGAGGTTTAGGGATTTCAAGCCTGATTTTTGCTCTTTTGTTGTTTGCTCAGGACTTGAGGCTAATTAAAATTTATTTTGAGAAATTCTCCATTATTTAACCCGAGAGAATCTGCGCTACCTGCGGGTAATTCGATGACTTGATTTACAGGATGAACTGAATTGTATTTAGGACATTCCCTCGTTGTGCAGGGTGGCGCATTCCTGACGATATGTTTAATTTCTCCACTTTTGAGAAATATCATATCTAGGGGGATGTGAGTATCCTTCATCCACAAGCTAATTGGTTCGGATTTGTTGATAGCAAATAGCATTCCGTGGTTGTTCGGTATTGACTTGCGGAATTTGAGCCCTTTGGATAGTTCTTGGGCAACTCTTGCTACCTCTAGTTTGATTGTTTGGTTATTACTAGTAAAGGTTGCACCAATCGGTAGAGACTGGGGCTGATGAGTCCAAAAGTAGAGTGGTAGGGGTGAGAGGGCAGCAATGAAACCAGCAATTGGTCCAGCAACATTAAGAATTTTGAAGAATAAGCTTTTTTCTGGAGTTTGTGCGCCTTTTGTTTGAGCGTGCTTTTGAGTGGTTTGTCTTGTAACTTCCATAATTTTAGAGAAATAAAGTACTAAAGTGGTTAAAGAGCGTGAACAGTTATCAGCTATCAAACGTATGGTGAGGAATTTAAAACAGTGAACAGTACCAGCCGCAGTGACGCCTGCTATGGTGGGGGATTTAAACCCGCCCTCCGGGTATCTCCTGAGCCCTGAGTCCTTACGGACACGCTGCGCGAACGGGCACGGCTTGAGGCCGAACGGAGACGCGCTCGCGCAAAGCGCACGCTCCGCGTTAGCGAAGCTCCTCCCTTAGGAGGCACGCGAACGCCACTTGCTCTACTTGGGGAAACCCCAAGACCGCAGTGGCTCACCACCAACGCTTATGCCTACGGCACGTCTGACGACGAACAGTCCAATTGGTGTGGTGTTTCCCCCAACGATGAAACTGATAACCCTTCGGGTTCGCCAGTCGCCTACGGAGGGAGACCCTCCTGCAGCGCTGGCTCACTGATAACTGGTAACTGGTAACTGTTAAAAGAGCCACCAACGCTTATGCCTACGGCACGTCTCTTGACGAACGGTTCAAATGGTGGAGGGACTGTTACCCAGTAATGAAACTGATAACTGAGTCCTTTTTATTGATGTTTGCTAGCTGAAAATATCGATATTTCCAACAGCAAACTTGCTTTCATCTCGTGGGCTACTAGGTAAAGCTTGTTGGTCTGCTTTATTACGCATTGACTCGACTCTATCTGCTTCGCGGATAGCAAGCGGATTAATCTGGCGGCGTTCTTCAAGTAGTGCTTCGATGGTTAGTTCAAGTGGGGGGAGTTTGCTTCGTGAGTAGGTATCTTCTGTTACTGTCTGGCAGAATATGGTGCTAGCAGCACGTTCTACAATTGTCTGGATTTCAGCACCCACGCACCTATTGGTGGCTTTAAGAATTCTGCGCCACTGTTCTTCGTCCCAAGGATCGCCCCCATTGCGGAAGCGTTCGTCAAATCGAGCAGCGTGCAGTTTGAAGATAGTATGTCTTTCCCCGTTGTTGGGTAGGTCTACCTTGAATAGGTAGTCAAACCGTCCGGCGCGGGTGAGTTCGGGTGGTAGCCACTCCATCCGGTTTACTGAAGCAATAACTAATACATCAGACTGTCTTTCTTGCATCCAGGTCAAAAGCTTACCAGCTAATCGTTTAGCTATGTCATCATCTCCGGCAAAAGCTTTATCAAAATCATCAAAATAAAGTATGATTTGTGACAATTTATCAGCGAGTCTTAGCAGACGTTCGAGCTTAATTTCAGCTTGGTTCCCGAAACTGCGGAAGTTCCCCCAATCGACCATAATGAGGGGAATACCCATACTTTGGGAACAGGCTTTGGCGGAGTGAGATTTACCTGTTCCTGGTGGTCCCACTAACATGATACCTTTGGGCACTTTGAGGTTATATTGTTTGGCACGAGGGGTGAGGAGACGCTTGAATTTTTTAAATGACTCTTGCATGAGTTCTAAGCCACCTAGTTGGACTTTGGGTGGAGGTAGAAACTCAATATCGTAGAGGCGGTTGAGCAGTTGAATTTTTTGTTTGAGCAGAGATTCTGCTACGAATTCGGAGTTATTGAAATCGGTGGTTTTTCTAACCTCCTTGAGTAGGTTTATGATGTCAGATATGTACAACCCCATCCCAGCATTCGCCACTGTGAGATAGTCCGTGTCTGTATATTCTGGGGGTAGGAGGATGGTTTGAGTCAGAGACTTGATGATTTCGCTAACATCAGGTAAATCTTGTTTCCAGATAGGAATCTCAGCGGAGATATCGCTACTAATATCAGCAGTTGCTCCTAGAAGTAGGGCAACTTTACCAGTATTTTGGTTAGAAAATTTTAGATTAATTAGTGAAGATTTCATCCACTCTGAAACCAGGATAAAGTCGGTTGATTCTGAGCGATTTTCCTGAATCCAAGGGTATATATTCTCGATAATGAGTATCCCAGTTTCTTGATATTCTTTCCAAAATTTGAGGATATAAAAATAATCTTCTTTATTTTGTCTTGGTTTAGGAATATAGTCTTTAAATTCTCCAATCACTAATTTTGAATTTTCAACTGTCAGTTCCTTAATTGTCTCCTCTCCTAGGTTCCACAGGTAGCACCGTTTTTTGGTGGTTTGGCAGAACTGACTAATATGAGCGAGTAGGCGCAGTCTTTCTGGGAGGGGAGATTCGCAGGCGATGAGAGGGTATTCTTCTTGAATCAGTCCATCGAGTATCTGGAAGCTGTACATACCTTGTTCAAAGTGCTTTTAGCGTATTCTCTTCCATGGGACTGACAATTAGCATCCAATTTTAGTTGTAAAAAATATGCAACATCTGTTGGTTTAAAGAATGCTGGTGTACTTGTAAAACTGGGTGTAATATCGTTCCTTGTTTAAGGAATATATGAAGCAACAACCTCTTATTTAAAGATTTGATTAACAAGCATGGCTAAATCAGCATTACCAGTTCCATCTTTTCCTCAAATATTTGTCCCGCAGTTGGTTCGAGATAAGAAATTTGCTCCCGTGACTGCACCTTCGGGTACGGGTGATGCCCCTGTGGGGGCGAGTGAGAATTTATTCGGGAATGTCTTGAAGCATTATTTTGGTGAAGGGGTTGTTTTACCCCAACAAAAGATGTTACCGCCAGGGCACGATTTACATTACACGGCTGATTTTCTGATTGTGGAACCCACTACTGGGCTACACCTAGATGTTGAAGTGGATGAGCCGATATCGTTTGCGACGGGAAAACCTACTCACTGTATTGGAGAGGATGACTACAGGAACAAGTGCTTTGTCGAAGCTAACTGGGTGGTGGTGCGGTTCGCGGAGGAACAGGTTTCCAGCCAGCCGGAGCGTTGTGCGCTTGTTATAGCTATTGCGATCGCAAAACTGACGGGTAATACTACTTATGAAGAGAAGTTGCGCCATGCGGGTAGGGTAGACGCTATTAAGCAGTGGACACCTCGTCAGGCTACGAAGCTGAAGAAAAGTAATTACCGTCAGGGGTATTTGGCATATAGGAACTAGTGTAATTCGTAGCGCGGCAGCTGTAGGGCAAAGCCCTGCGATGTAGGAAGGTAGGGTAGGAAGGAAAGCCTGTACAGTAAGCTTTTTAACCTTTTTCAACTGGATAGCAATCGCCACGCTGCAATAGTAAAGTTTTTCAGGTATTTAGCCCAGAGTTCTAGGCTACTACTGGTGATATTTTCGAGAAAAAATTAGGGAATTTATCAAGATGAACAAGTGCGTTACAGATTCTACGCATACGAATCAAATTGACCAACTTATCGAGTCTTTCGGCACAACGCTAGAGAAACTTACCCTAGCTGATAAGCTGGCATTGCGGGTAACATTAACATATTGGTTATTCCACCGCGAAGTTGCTGATTTAGGTGAGTATACTTTAAATCATGCCTTAGAGGATATGATGCAGGGATATTCAGAAGATTGCCAAATTAATCTTAAAGAAGCGATTGCGATTTTAGAAGGTATTGGCAAGGATGAAGCAGAAGGGCTAATTGAATCACTTACGGCTCAACTGCGCTGTTTGTAAAAAATAGTAAAGGGGACTGGGGATTGGGGATTAGGGATAGTCAACAGTGAACAGTGAACAGTGAACAGTGACCAAAAAACTGGTAACTGATAACTGAAAACTGGTAACTGGTAACTGGTAACTGATAACTGATAACTGATAACTGATAACTGTCGCCAGTCCCCAGTACCCAATCCCGAAGCGGCATTCCTGCGACGGCAGTGTCTACCCCTAACGCCCTTTGGTAGTTCTATTGTCAGAATCGGCGACTGGGGGAGAATCAGAGGTAGATTGTTCTGGGTTAGATCAGCTACAGTTACCTTCTCTGATTCTGACTGCTGAATTCTTTTTCAAATAGATACTTTCCGTATAATAAATAGTTAGTCTACGTTTTTTTACCTACATAGGTTTTGAACCGAGTCAGGTACAACACGATGTCTGTGAAATTCCTACATAGCAAAGTCTGTGATCTACCTCATCCATGTAGGAACCTCTGTATTAGTTTTTCAATTTTTTGGAGGAGAGGAAAATGAAGAAGTTCACCTGTTTGATGATTGTCGGGGCAGTATTATCGATGAGTGCGCCGGCATTGGCTGAAAGTCGTGCGGTTAATATCAGTATTGGCAGTATTGGTGGTTCTTTAGATAATGCCGCTTTGCGAACAATTCGCCAGATTATAGGGTTTGCGGTCGGCACTGGCACCGTCGATAAATTCATTGTATATAGTCCCACGGCAGGTTCTCCTATTCCCATCGAAGGAGGTTTATCTGCTTGTGCTGAAGCTGGCTTCGGCATAAGCAACAAAAGATTTAATGCTTTTATCCAGGAGTTGCGTTCAATTAAACCCCAGCCAGGAACTTTCTACAATTTAGAACTTACCGCAAGCTGCCAACAGAGTGAGAATGTCGGTACTCAAGCGCAGTAGATTCTCTCATTTGTGTCAACAGGCGAATCATTAAATCCTTATTGCTCCGACCAGGATTAAAGCAAAGGTCGTGTGTTGACGAAAAACAGCCCATGCCTAAACCAAAATCTTGCGGAGAAATCTTAACCGTACTGAAGGTTTATTAGTGATTGCCTGCTTCTGGCTCATTTGTTAAGGCGGAAGATATAGCGCAAGTATAGTTTGTCTTGCAAAGGGAGTGATCGCCATACGCCACAACTGCCTCGTACTCCAACAGCCTTCGTCATTCGTCAGTTCGTCAAACGCTTTGTCTAAGAGTTCGTTGCAACACATGGGAGGACTTCGACCACATAATGCGATCGCATCTTTTAGGTTACGAGAAAGTCATAACGAAGGAAAAAGCTTCCCATGCTGTTGTGAAGTACTTGGGAGAACTGAAGCGACCGTATTTGACTTCGTTGGAAGAAGAACTTTTGAACTATTCGGATTCAGATTGTCGCCAGATGCAGGAGATATGCGATTGCATTACCAACCTACGGGAGAACGAAAACCTAGAAGATGCTACTTGGGAGAACTGAAACGACCGTATTTGACAGCTTTGGAAGAGAAATTGTTGAGTTTGTTAGAGGCAGAAATCAAAGATTAATGCAACAAAGGAACAATATCCATCTAGAATTTTATTGAAAGGCTGTCGCCCTCATCTGCATGAATACTCAAACACGCTCCAATTCCCCAGATATTTATTCGATTTTGAGTCAGACTCAACGCTTGCGAGTTAGTGATGGAGAGATTAAACCCGTTTTAGATGGTTGTACCGATACTTCAAAGTTGCTCGTACTTATTTGGTCACAGTTGGGAGATTTTGATAATTTAGAATACGCTTGGTGGTTGCGAAGAGAAAAAGAACAGATCCAAGCAAGAGGAATCACAATTCGCGCTATTGGAATTGGAAACCGCAATTCTGGGATCAAGTTTTGTAAATATACGGGCTTCCCACAAGAATGGCTGTTTGTGGATGCAATAGCTGAAATTCACAAGCTTTTAGGGCTATATAGTGGATTGTCTATACAGTTCCGTATGCTATCAACGTCACAAAAAGCTTGGCTGAATTTAATGTTAATGTGTGCGGGGATTGGTAGCCCTGGAACTCTAAAGGAAGTGTTTCGTGGTTATAAAGGTGATTATAATGCTCCTCAGTTAATTGCAGATGAGGAAGTTGTCAGGGGTACACCTTTACCACCAATAAAAGGTTCGTTTTTTCAAGCTGCTGGAGGAAAAGGCTTTCAGCGCCCTTTTGAATTAGCAACCCTGCGCTTGCGAAACATGACTGAAGTTTTGAGTAACTGGAATATTTATGTACCAGATTCATCTTATTTGACACAACGTGGGGGAACTTTTTTATTTGATTCACAAAGACAATTAATTTATGAACATCGCGATCACGGTATTTTGGGTTTTGCGGAAAATATGAGCAATCCCTTATCTTTCTTGTATAAGTAATTCATTCGTTAGTTTTTGCTTGAGTTCCTGCAATCGGTCGATTTTCATAGTGTGAATATTGATGAGGTGGGACGAGTAGCCTAACTGTTAAAAATTTAGCATGAGCTGGAATCTGACAATATCTTTTACAGATTAGGTACAGGATAATCGTAAGAGTTAATAAAAAACATGGTTGAGATTTGGCTCAACCATGATGTAATATTTAAGATAATAAATTTGTTTTATCGAACTTGGCTTATGCCATCATTTGTGGTTTTTATTGTTGCGACTTTTTCCACTTGATTGCACTCTAAACCGTACCTGCTTCCCGATAGTTACCTCAGCAACATTGCTGATATCTTGACCAGATTTGTAAGCTTCAAGAATTGCCTTATTATTAGCTTGGTACTTGATAGTTCTAAACTCATCCGGAAAACCTTCATCATCTACTTCTAATAGTAAGTTAGCCACTTTAGGTGGGTTATCCCTGATTTCAATCACCCTTGACTTACCGATATTTTTGTCATTGATTAATCCAATCTCGTATAAATGGATGAGGGTGCGCTTGATTTGTTCAAGTTGAGTTTTGCGGCGTGAAATGACTTGGTTGTGGAGTTCGGCTACTCGCGCTTTTCTTTCCTCCCAGGTTTCGAGGTCAAGATTTAGCTGGTCAACAACCCAGGCGATCGCATCAATTTTGGTTTCAATGCCATCTTGGATAGTCATAAGTTTTTGTACGAGTTCTTCTACCTTACCTTCTTCTCCTGATTCACTTGCTTCTTCTATCTGCGACCAAAGTTTAGCAGCATCTAAGCTTAATTCCTTGAGCGTAAGTTGGTTGATTTCGCGCATCTGTGCTTGAGTCATGAAAAGTTCCTAATTAATATGAAAAGCCAGTAGTGGTTACTTGTTACTGGCTGTTGATTATCAAGAGTTGATGGTTGAAGGGAGATTGAATTTAGTAACCGTATAAGTGATAGTAGTCTGACTTTTCCTGCGCCAATTCGGCTGAGTAGTCGTAGTAATCCACTTCGCTTAGGATTGTTCTGATTTGTTGAACTTTTGGTGCAGATTTTGCTGGTTTTTGATTGGTTTTTGAGTTAGATTTAGTAACAGTTTTCATATTTATACAACTTCAATTCATGAGCGTGAAGTTGTTGCGTCAGCATCTGTTGTGATGTTGATTTTAAAAGGGAAGATTATCTTCTTCTCTTATCATAATTACTTACTATTTATTTGTCTCAAATTACTGGTTTTGTTACCATAAAGAGAGCTGTCCTGGTGATATATTTCCCCTCCGCCGCGTATGGAACAGCATATGGCAGCTACTGCATAAAGCCGCAAGATTTTCGTTTCGATTGTCCTCGGGCGTGTAATTCCAGTGGTGGACAACTAATGTTTTGATGCTACGTTCCCTACGAGATAATCCTTCTTTTTTATCAGTAGGTCTCAGACATTGCATCCCACAGCGCGTACATCGCCAATCTGATTTTGATTTAATTTCAAGCGCGATAGTATCCCAGTTTGAAGGATACCGACTGCGGCTTTTGCTAGCCATTAATTAGTTCCTTTTGGATTGCACAAAACTAACTGTGATTATATCGGTAATAATAGTTCTCACGCCTCGCACTTCCGTTTTTACCACTGGTTAGTACAACCCATCACAGAAGCGTATTTTCAGCCAAGTCCTATTGGAGCGCGGGAATCTTCTCGATGTTGAACTGCAAATTACCTGATGATATATCTATCCTTACTTGATTGGGTGGTACAGCTTATCGGAAGCATTCCATTCCCAGCCTACATTCATATGAAAACCTAATTTGCGTAAAAATTATTAATAGACTGCCCCTATAGCATTTTTCCATGAGCTATTAGTCTTATAATGACCATTACTAGTCGATGAGAACTAGTTCATGGTTAGGCTATATCGATTTGTAAAAAGACCAGCTTCGGTAGAACACGGTCATCCTTTTATAGTCTACGTCGGTTACTCGTTTTGAATGAATAGTGAAAAAAAACCGCAAGCCTGTTCAATTGCTTACGGTTTTTGTGGATTTGTAGATATAGATTTAGACGTAATAGTGATTTCCATTCCCAGCCTTCATATTCCCAGCTACCAGGGTATCCCCGTTCCTCATCGCCTTCAATGTGTCTTCCGTTCCGGACGAGCAATATGTTCACTGTTCCAGTACCAACTACCATCAGTTCGACGACGACAAATCTTGGTTTCTAACCAGTTGTTTGTACGAACGAGACAACCTCCATCTTTAAACTGGATAGCGCCTTTGAAACAGTTTCCGGAGGCGTTAGATACCCAGGTACCAAAAACTTGCGCATTGGAATTGCATAGTCGAAGCGTGCGTGTTAAGTGACTTGTGCAATTCCAATGCGTAAGCCTCCGTTGGTTAGACATCAGAAATTTCAACTGCAAACGACAGAAAGCCCAGTACAACCAGTCAAAGGCAAAGCTCGGTTTAAACCTCCGGCATGATGACTGGAATGGGTTGATTCTTGTGCTTTCGATAGATGAGGAAGTCACTGTCTAAGGTCAAGACTTCGCTCCCAGGATACAGCTGTGCCATTCGTACTAAACTTGCATCGGCGAAGGACATGGGAACGGAGCGATACCGGGTTAATAGCTCAGTCATCGACTCAACTTGCGAGTTAAACTGAAAGGCTACCAGAATTTGCTGACTTTTTAGTAATCCAACTAGAGTTTCTCGCCCATTGTTCACACGCTGCAGTAAGAACCATGCTTCTGAAAGCACTGCTTCACAGGAGAGTAGTGGAGGTTGGATTGTAGCAAGTTCTGTCGTTACCCAAGAGTGATGGTAATCGCGGCGATCAATAAGGGCTATGAGGGGACCAGTATCAAGGAGAACTTGCTGACGCATCAGGTACCATATCCTTCCATGTACTCAGAATTAGTAGAGAGGTCTCCAGGACCAGAGCCTGCACCGATATAGGCTTGGGCTGTTTCTAGGAACGATTGAGCTAGTTCCATGTTCGCGGATGGTAATCTTTGCCGCTTGCTTTTGAGAAACTCTGCAAAGTCCAGAACCTCTTGTTGCTCGGCAGGAGACAGTGTCTGGAGTGTTTCAATAACTTGCTGTTGAATGGGTAGCATAGGGAAAATCTTCGTCTTTGGGTGCTGGGATAACTCCTTTGGCGCTTGGCAGATTTTTCATATGCCTACGGCACGCCTGACGGCTATCGTTGTGAACCAACCGTCGCAAATTGTGTTGATATGTAACAAGTTTGAAAAATATGGACACAATTAATACTCAGTAAATTACTATATTCTGCCAAACCTTTTATAATCAGCTTGTCGATATCAACAATGATATCAAATGCCTGACCAAAAGTCCCCACCAAGCGAAATGATTCGTGTGCCCGTTCCACTAATTGGGGTGGTTCGGCGACTATCAAAACTACACAGACAGGGGCATACAATTGCCTTGCTGCAAGCCTTAGAGGAATTACTAGGAGATTTTGATATCAATAATGATATCGATATAACAGCAGGCAGTAAATCAGTTAAACAGCTAGAGGAGAAGCTCTTGAAACTGGAATCTCATATTGCGGCTCAAGGGTCCTCGGTGGATACAAAACTAGAAGGGATCACCAAAAAGCTAGAGCTAATTGAGCGAGCGATATCTACGATCAGCTCTGCTAATGCCTCTGGGAGATTGGGCAACAACAAAGGGCGAAGACAAACAGCGTACCCGTACCAACAAACACAAGTTGAACTACAGCCCAGGACAAACGAAAGTCTTGCACCAAGACTGGGCATCACCCCCCAAGGCCTCGTCGCTGAAAGAGAAAACAAGAGTGCCAAAGAATTTTTAAGTTGGTCTCGTAACCGTGATCCTATGAGTACTGCTTGGGAATGGGATGCCGAGTCTGGACTATATAACCCAATACGGTAGAGAATGGCAGCAACATGGCGATTGCCCTGCTCCCGCACTCCGTGCCCGCGCCCGGAGCGATCGCCTACAGCAGACCTTCGGTCATCGCACTCGTGGCGGGTGCGAGAACGCCCGAAGCGTCCTGTGCTCCTGCACCACCGCAACCAACAACCCCAACACAGCGGTCAAGATATGGTTCAAATTCTATTGTGAGTTAACACAGCAATTTACCTATGTTTGCTTTTTTTACGCAATGCGTGAGAAGTCCCGACACGCGCGACATGGTGGATGTACTTTGCAGTTGTCGCCGGAGAAGCATGGCCCAAATCAGCTTGCAAGTCAAAATCAGAAGCTCCATTTTTCTTAGCAAGCGTCGCATGCGTATGGCGCAGAAAGTGGGCAGAGAACTTAATTCCAGCAAAATCAGAAATTTCCTCCATCATCCGCCGCAATCCTCGGTCGCTTAGAGGTTTACCCCTATCTCGCCGACTAGGACTGGGGAAAACCGGCTCATCATTCCTTGCATCCCCACGATACTCCAATATTACAGCACTCGTTTCGGGGTCTAAAGTAATAGTGCGGACTTTGTTCCTTTTCCCCGTCACAGTTAATAGTAGACAGTCCCCATCTTCCCTAAATTGTCGCCAAAATAAACCAGGCGTAACTATCTTCTTACCATCATCAGAAGTTTGACGTGCAATTTCCCCCGCCCTAACTCCACTGTAAAAGACCAGAGTAAACAGCAGCCAATGCATCTTATTCGTTTTATGTTCCTTATCAACTGCAATTGCAGCTTTTTCCAACTTGGCAATTTCGCGTTCCGATAAGATGCGCTCTGCGAGCTTATCATCCCACTGTATACTTAAGTCCTTACCCAAGTCTACGGCAAAATAACCAATAGAAGCTCTAGTCCCCCACTCCCACAAACTTTTTATCGCCGCAGTGTACTTGGCAATCGCATTTTTACTAAGTCCATAGCTATCCTTCTTCCCCCGCACAGGTTTTGAATCCTGCAACCAAGCAATATATGTATGAAGGTGAAACAACGTACAATAGCGCAAATCGGATATCCCAAACTGCGACTGCATAAAGTCAACAAGTTCATAACCGATTTGACGATACGCGCGTTGCGTTTGTTCACTTTTAATAGTAACAGAGCGCACCCACAACTCAATTAACTGCTCGGTCGTACTTATCCGCTGACGGTTGGGAAAATAATAATCTGCAAGAGCAATACGGGCATCATCTAGTGGCGAAGTCACGATATCCACTTCAAGTGGTTTCGCGTAGAAAAGGGGTAAATTTTCGTCAGACACTGGAGGCACTCCTTACGGATAATAACGATGCCGATAATCACAATTCCCGGTATCTATATGATAGTTGTTTCCTCGACACCATAAAATTACTCATTTAGAAAAATCTATATCGTATATACGCGGATATCCCATATGCGATGATGGTAGTGAGAAGAGTAGGGGAAGATAGGGAGGTAGGGGGAGTGAGTAAATATTGGAGTCGAAGCAAATGGTTAAAGAACTGATTAGAAAGCATCAAGATTTAGAAATTTATAAGATGGCATTTGATACGGCGATGCAAATTTTTGAATTATCGAAAAAGTTTCCTGTGGAGGAAAGGTATTCGCTTACTGACCAAATTCGTCGTTCATCCCGATCCGCCGTATGTGCGAATTTAGCGGAAGCATGGAGGAAGCGTCGATATGAGGCAGCTTTCGTTGCACGCATTGAATGATTGTGAGTCAGAAGCAGCCGAAACTCAAACCTGGATAGAGTTTAGTGTTAAATGTGGTTACTTGGATGTTGAGATTGGTCGAGAACTCTACGGAACCTATAACCAGATTTTGAGTGGATTAGTCAATATGATTAATCATTCTGAATCTTGGTTGATGAAGCACTAATCATTTTCTTTCCCCTACTCCCCCTACTCCCCCTACTCCCCCTACTCCTCTCACTTCTCTCACTTCTCCACAACAAAAAGGACGCGCGATGGTCGATTATCCGCAGATAAATATAAAACTTCTTTCTGAGGAGGACCGTGAGTTAGTGGAGCGGGCCAAAGAGCGTGCTCTTGAATTGCACTTAACTTTTAAAGAGTTTGTGCTCGGTTGCATTAAACAAGCACTTGTACAAGAGAGTCCCCATGGTGTAGATAATGCAACTGCTCTTGAAATTGAAGCTTTGAAAGCTCAAATTGCCGCCTTAGAAGAGAAAGTGAGTATCCCTTGTGCAACTAAAACCGAAGTGCATACCCTCCAGGAACGGTTAAATCAATTGCGAGTGGGTATCTCAAATGAAATTAAGAAGGATAGGGAGCAACTTGCTTCTTTGGCGCTGGCGCTCTCCCGACTTGAAAGCCACATTGAACAGCTCATACCTTCTTTAAATCTTCAAGTGGATGGCGAAGGTAATTCCGACAGGGACAGCAATTGGCTTTTTGGGGAAGGCTCTTTAGGTGTGGGAGCAGAAGATATTGAGAGTTTTTGACATACTCCCCGCCCTATAAGTGCTTGTCATTACCAACATCTTTTAAAGTGAAGTAGGGGTGTATTAGAGTCAGAGTATGGAGTTGGAAAATTTCACAGACCTGCAAACGTGGGCAGTTGAACAATGGGGAGATGCCAAGTTAGGGGACAGTCGTCGGACACAAAGAGCGAACTGCCGTAGGCGGCAGCGCTTCGCTATCGCTGTCGGTGCAGCGATCGCTGCCAACCCAAAAGGGAGTTTACCAGATATGATGCAAGGCTGGAATGAAATTCGTGCTGCGTATCGATTATTTGGGGAAGACGATGTTAGTCACAAGGCATTAATTCAACCTCACATTACGGCGACGAAACAGAGGGCGGCTGAAATAAAATCCAATGTTGTTTTATTTATTCAAGACACAACAGAACTAGACTACACTCATCATCGGCAAGTTAAGGGATTAGGGCATATTGGTGATGGCTTCATGTTGAGGAATAATGCTACACAGTTGTTTAGCAGTAGTACCGATACCCGTAAATCCACAAATTTTAGGATTGGCAGGACAAATACCTTGGCTGCGTAGTCAAAACAAGAAAAATGATGACACTCAGGTGGAACCTCTGCCAGAACTCTTGAGAACAGAAGGTGAAGGAGAAATTTGGGCAGAGATGGTCGAGTCCATCGGCATTGCACCAACACCAGAAACGGGGTCAATGTGGGTAAGTGTTGGAGACAGGGGCAGTGATATTTTTTCCTACCTTCGACGAGCTAAAGCCTTGTACTGGCACTGTTTAGTACGAGTCACTCAAAACCGAGTGATTAGTAAACCTGATGGCACAAAAGGGTATCTCAAGGCATTTGCGCATTCTTTACAACCAATGGCAGAGAAAACTGTTGTCTTGCGTGGGCGCAACGGAGAACCTAAACGTAACGTTAACTTACAAGTAGCTTGGTCTCAATTGACCATTCAACCTCCAGCAATCGGCTGTGAACGAAAACAACAACCAATAGATGGTTGGTGTATTCGTTGTTGGGAACCACAAGGGGATAAGGACAGTGGATTTTATTTACCACTGTCGCTATCAATGATCGCGCACATGCCCTGATGCAACTAGATTGGTATGCTACACGTTGGTTAATTGAGGAGTATCACAAGTGCTTCAAAACTGGTTGTGCTGTGGAACAACGTCAATTGGAGTCAGCTTCATCATTGGTTACACTACTTGGCTTTTTTGCTATAGTTTCCGTTAGATTATTACAGTTACGCAATCTCAGTCGCAGCCATCCTCAACTCTTGGCACAAGAGTACGTGCCTTCAATTATGTTAAAGGTCTTAGTTGCTCGTCTTGGGTTAGCAAATTGCGAGTTGACTCTAGGTGAATTCTTTTTAGCGATCGCTCGTTTAGGTGGTTTTCTTGGTCGCAAATCTGATGGTCTACCCGGTTGGCAGACCTTATGGCGAGGCTGGTTGCGATTACAAGATATGTGTTGGGCTGCCAATTTTATCACCCAGTCACTTTAAAAGATGTTGGTAATGACAAGCCTTCTAGGACGGGGCTTTAAACCCAATTTTTTGGTAAAGGGGACGCTTGGATTGGAGACCCTTGGATTGGCAGGGCTGTTTCATTCCCTCGTTATTGGTGTCACCGATGGCACTGCCGACTGTCGCTGTTCTACGACCTGGCGTTTCAGCGAGCGCTCTACTTTTCCTCAACGCTGCAAGGCATCATGCTCATGTTTTCCACCTATCCCAAAAACTTTGAGCTTGATGCGGTGAAGGCGCAGGTGATTGCACAGTTCTGCAATGAATCCTTACGTTTATGCATCTGTTACTAAAGCCTATGACAGGTAGACCAGGATTCCAACAACTCAATTAGGTGCAACGACTGGCTTAATGAAATACACAACCCGTTCCACTTCCCGAAAGCCAACTTTCGTATGAAACTCATAGCTTGCAGTATTTTCGATCAACGCATCAGAAGCCAGTTCCACACATCCCTGCGAGGATGCCCATTGTTCAGCAAACTGAATTAGCGCTTTACCGATACCTTGATTGCGGTACTCATCCTTGACATAAATTCCTTCAACAAAGGCAACCGGACTTTGGGTTGCATCGGGAACATACTCATACCGTAGCGAAAGGTTCATGAAGGCGATCGCACTCCCATCCTCTGTTTTAACGAGAAATCCTACCTGACGGGGAGAGTGAAGAATGCTTATCAAATCTGTGGCTGAAACATCTGGCCACAATTTCAGTGCCAGGTCTAGCCACTCGTTGAAATCCTTTTGAGTTACTTTAACAATGTTCATCGTCTATGTCTATCTGGGGTTTGTTTCCAGTTTTGCTCGGCTACTTCATCTGCTGGAAACAGGCATTCAATCCGTAGTTCCTCAAGCGTGATATCGTAGAGCGTTGCTAATGTGGCGATCAATGAGAAAAACCTCCACTCCAGATGATCTCGTTTGAAATGAGTTGTAAGGAGCAACGCATTTTATGCAGTTTGCCTGGAGGTCTGGCAGAGCGTAGAAACCCGCGGATAGTTTATCAACTCATTAAGCAACAGGTTAGACTGTCCAATTCAATCATCAGTTGCTGCTAAACATCTTTATAATATACCCAACTCAGCACGGTATCCCCAAGTGTAAATACTTGAATGCTTATTAGAAAAACTTAAAGCTGTGCCCAATTGGCAAGAACGGTTAAGAGAGTTTGTTGATCAACTCATCTCAGACCTACCCAATCAGGAGTAGTAATGGGTAGAAGTGGGTAGGAATTAAGTTACAGTTCCTAGCCCTGCGCTTTTTGAAAAGGTTTGCTCGTTTTGTCACGATCAATGCGTTCCCACTATGACCCCTCTCGCACCACCAAATCAATTGCAGAGTCAATTAACTCAACCGCCGCTGTTTCATAGTGATAAGTCTTAAACCGAAACTTGCCCACAATTTCGAGTTGCTTGGACGGTCGATGTCCATATTTCTCCGAATACAGTTGTAGAGCGATAGTACCTATAGTCGTCATCTGTCCAGGGGTGGCAATGAGTCCGCGCTCTTGCAGTCTTGATGCGACGGTAACGGTAGAAGGTGTTGCTTTATCAACTCCCCTGTTGCCTTTCGCTTTGAATATTTTGGTTAGTTCATCTAAGGGTGAGATGAGTAGAGTCATTAGCCCAGTAAACCGTTTTGCTGGTTTATCTGTCGCCACGGCAATCTTTAATGCTTCTGGTTGTCCAACCGCGATAAATGTACCCATTGCGCGAGTCATGGTGGTATAAAGCAGTTGACGGGTTAACATACGTCCGTTAGACATGAGTAATGGGAAAATCACATATGGAAATTCACTGCCTTGGCTCTTATGGCAAGTTATACAAAACGAATGCATGATTTGCTCAAAGTTACCAGGATAGTAGTCAACAATCGCGCCTCCCTCAAATGAAATCCTCACCATTTGTTTTTCGTCTTCTACAGCAATAACCCGACCTGTCTCGCCGTTCATCACTGGCGGGACGGTATCGTAACGATTTTTGAGTTGTATCACCCGATCCCCGACTCGGTAGACGACCGACCCGGAAACGACTTCTTTTTGGTTGGATTTTTTTGGATTGAAGATGGACCCAAGCAGCTTATTGAGATTGTGAACCCCAGCGGCTCCTTCCTTTTGGGGTGCTAACACCATCACTTGTTGATTTAAATCCACATTCTCACGGCTCATAGCTTCGACTAACCCGACAATGGTGTTAGCCGTCGCTTGTGGTGAAGGAGTTTCCAACATGGCGCAGTCTGCCACATCCATCCACTCGGATACCTGATTAAATTTGTGCAGTGCCGGAACTGTACCAGAATTTACATCGCTAGCTGCATAGATAATCGGGCTTTCGTGTTGCTGTCGATAAATGGTCTGTAATCTCGTTGTCGGCACTATTTCAGAATAAAGCAAGTCTCGCAGTACCATTCCAGCCCCAACACTGGGTAATTGGTCAGAGTCTCCTACTAAAAGAATTTGGGTTTTTGGTGGTAAAGCTTTCAGTAGGGAATTGAACAGGAATATGTCCACCATTGAAAACTCATCAACAATCAGCCAATCAATAGCAAGGAGATTATGCTCGTTATAGTGAAAGGTTTGCCCAAGTCCTTGCCATTGAAGTAGACGGTGAATGGTAGTTGCTTCCTGTCCTGTTGCGTCTTTCATCCGGTTGGCAGCTTTCCCCGTGGGTGCTGCAAGAGCTATAGTTGCCCCAATGGATGTTAACCATTGCACCAAGGCTTTTAGCACATGGGTTTTGCCGCGTCCTGGTCCGCCTGTAATTATACTAATCGGATGTTTAACTGCCATGAATAAGGCGCTGATCTGTTCATTGCTCAAGCGTGAGAGTTCGCGATAGTCAGCCGATTCAAAGTCGGCTAACCAGTGTTCTAGATGTTCTGTCGAGTAAGTTGGCTGATTAATTAAATTTTTAATTTTTAACGCTACGGAGAGTTCAGCGCGGTAGGCGGCTCTTAGATAAACACTATTGGCAATCTCGCCATAAACTAAAGTTTGGTTCTCAATTAACTGAAGAAGAATGGTACTTAAAGATTTATAGTCGGGTGTGTGGTCAGGACGCTCTAACAAAGATACAGCACGTGCTAGTAATTGGGATTCAGGCAGAAAACAATTGCCCTCACTCAAGGCGTCCTTCAAAACATGGAGCAGACCTTTCGAGTATCGAGTGTCACATTTTACCGACATACCGAGAGACAGCGCTAACTGATCAGCAGTTTTAAAGCCGATGCCCTCAATGTCATCAATTAACTTGTAAGGGTCGCTCAATAGTACTGCTGAGGTTTTGTGTCCGTAATGGTCACAAATCTTTAAGGTTAACCTCAATGATGTTCCCACTGCCAAAAGCTGGGCAATAGCTGCTCTTGTAGGATTGGCTTTACTTTCTGACCAAACTTTAGTAATTGTAGCGATTCGATATTTACCAAGTCCGGGGATTTCCTCAAGTCTTTCTGGATTGGTATCTAACACCAATAAGGTGTCAGAGCCAAAGTAATTGACAAGAGTTTGGGCAGTTTTCTTCCCGATTCCACGAAAAAGTCCACTTTCTAAATACTGCTGGATTTCGACCAAGGTTAGTTCTGGAAGTTTATCGACTTTAGGGAACGAAATCATGAGTATTTAGCAGTTGAAATCGTTAGATGTGGTCGTCCGAGCGTAAATTGAGAAAAAGGGGAATATTTATCAATTGGCTCAGAGAGCGCATGATTAATTCAAAATTAATTTGACTTTAACCTTTAATACCACCAGCGTCTACAGTCATAAAACTTTTTGCTGCACGCTTCTATGGTTATGGGTTTGGCTTGTTTACAGCCTGGGTCAAAGAGCTTTACGTCAAGCCTGAGAAAGAATGTTTTATGTCGATTCATTAAATCCGTGATTTGTATCTACGTATTTTCTCATCTTTCAATGAGATTGCTACATACCTTGCGATGGTGCAGCGCGCCCACTAGGGGCGATAGCGCTCCGCGCCCGCTGAGTCCTCCAAAGCCGCCAGGCTTACGTGATCGCATCCTGAAATCTACCCAACTGCCTTAAGTTTTTCTGTTGCAATTCACAAACTCTACTTGCTTAACAAAACTCCACATAAAGTTTTTGCTGAATGCTGAGTTAGAAATAGATATTCTTGATTTTCTGAAATCTCGTTCACAGCCAGTGAAGATATTTTACAGGCGGAAAATAATCATTGGGTACTAGCAATGAGGAAGTTACTTGTCCTAAAGCTAGATGGTGACATAATTGAAGGCGTACGGGCAACACTAAATGTTGAGGAACATGGCAATCATCCCCATATAGAAATTACTGGCTACTTACCTGCCAATCAAGAATTAGCAGCAGCACTTAAGCGGTGGCAGTCAAATTATCGCAGTTGGGGAAGGTCTTATCGAATTAAGGCAATTGTAACTGAAAGGCAGTGGCGTCAGGACTGCTACTCCTCAGCTAAAGAGTTACACCAGCAGCTTAATCGATGGTTATTGTCCGATTCGTTTCGACCGATCCGGGAGCAGTGCTTGCAACAATTCGTTTCTCCACATGAGGTACAAGTACTAATTCGCACTTCGAGCCAGCTGCTGTTGAAACTTCCGTGGTATTTATGGGATTTAGTTGATAAAAATTCACTATTGGAAGTTGTTTTTGGCAAGCCGGACTGCGAACCGAGGATAAGAGCGAAAACACCTACACTGCGAGGTAAAGTCAAAATTTTAGCCATTCTTGGCAATAGTATCGGTATTGACGTTCAAAAAGATCGACAAGCGCTAGAAGATTTACCAGATGCAGAAACAACCTTTTTAGTAGAACCGCAACGTTCAGATATTAGTGACTCATTGTGGAAGCAGGATTGGGACATCTTGTTTTTCGCAGGTCACAGCCAGACTGAAGGCGATAAAGGTCGCATTTACATCAATCAAACCGAAAGCTTAACTCTTGACGAACTCAGGTATGCTTTAAGAAATGCTGTCAATCGTGGGTTAACCTTAGCCGTATTCAACTCGTGTGATGGTATGGGATTGGCATTTGAGCTACAACAATTACACATCCCCCAAATCATTGTTATGCGGGAGCCAGTGCCTGATGTCGTTGCTCAAAAATTTATTACTGATTTTCTTCCCCTCTTGGCTAGTGGTAAATATTTATACTTAGCACAGCGAGAAGCGCGAGAAAAACTACAAGGTCTGGAGTACCAATTTCCCTGTGCCAGTTGGTTGCCAGTGATGTTTCAAGATCCTGCTACCGTACAACCTACATGGCAAGATTTAGGGCGGCGTTCTACCAACTTGTGTCCGTATCGTGGTCTATTTGCCTTTAGTGAGGAGGATGCACAATTTTTCTTCGGACGGGACGCTTTTATAAGTAGGCTGCTGTCAGCCGTTCAAAATGAATCCTTAGTCGCCGTTATCGGTCCTAGTGGTAGCGGTAAGTCCTCAGTCGTATTTGCTGGACTTATTCCCGAGCTGCGTCGTGCTGGGAACTGGCTTGTAGCTTCTTTTCGACCAAGCTCTAGACCCTTTTACGCTCTAGCAAGTACGTTGGTGAATCATTTAGAACCACAAATAAGTGGAGATGCAAAGCTACAAAAAATCGAAGATTTGGTTGCTCAATTGCAGTCGGCAAATTCTTTACAAAACGTTGCAGGCGATATTACCACAAGAAACCCCAAATGCAAGCTACTGTTAGTTGCAGACCAGTTTGAGGAACTTTACACGTTATCTCAAGACCTACAAGAGCGCCAGATTTTTTTAGATAGGCTATTAGAAGCGATTGCGTGCCCATCAGATTTAACTGTTGTTATCACATTAAGAGCAGATTTTTTAGCACAAGCTCTTTCATACCGTCCCTTTGCCGATGCCTTACAGCACAGAGATCTGAAACTGGGTCCAATGAATGCTTCAGAGCTGCTTGCTGCAATCGAACAACCAGCAGCGCTACTTGGAGTGACATTAGAGCCAGGGCTTGCTGAACGAATTCTAGGTGCGATCGCGACCCAAGCAGGAAATTTACCCTTACTGGAGTTTGCTCTTACCCAACTATGGGAAAAACGAATAGATACTGTCTTGCAAAATGCGGCTTATAACGAGATTCACGGTGTCGAAGCTGCTGTAGCTCATTATGCTGACCGGGTATATGACAAACTCAATCAAAAGGAAAAAGAACAAGCAAGACTGATTTTCATTCAATTGGTACATCTTGGGGAACAAACAGGCGATACTCGACGTCTGGCTACCCGTGTGGAAGTGGGAGAAGAAAACTGGGATTTAGTAACGCGCCTTGCAGACGATCGTTTGGTAGTTACAGGATACGATGAGGCAACGGGCAACGAAACCGTGGAAATTGTCCATGAAGCCTTAATTCAAAAATGGGGACACCTGCGCCAATGGCTCGAACTAGATCGCGACTTCCGTACTTGGTTGCAGGAACTGCGAGCGGCAAGACAGCAGTGGGAAAAAAGCAATCGAGATAAAGATGCATTGTTACGGGGTAAAGCTTTGGCTGATGCTCAACAATGGTTGCAAAAGCGTCCGGACGAGCTGACTCTAGAGCAGGAATACATAAAAGCGAGTTTGACACTGCAACAAAACGAGCAACACAGGCGCGAGCGGACTAAAAGACTTATTCTGGCTGGTAGCACGAGTGGGGCTTTAATTCTGGCAGGAGTATTGGGATTTGGATGGTGGCAGACAGAAATCCAAAGACAACAAGCTCAAAGAAATGAGATTAACGCCTTGACAGTTTCTTCAGAAAAGTCGTTGATAGCAAACCAGAGTTTTGATGCATTAATAGATGGTTTAAAGGCAGGGAAAAAACTGACACAGGCAGTATGGGCAGACCCTAAATTAAATCAGCAAGTTGTAAAAGTGCTGCAACAAGCAGTTGATACTGTGAAAGAGCTCAACCGCTTAGAAGGACAAAAAGGACATACCGACTGGGTTTATGGCGTCAGTTTTAGTCCTGATGGTAACACGATCGTCTCTGCTAGCTTAGATAAAACTGTCAAACTCTGGAATAAATATGGTCTTTTGCTTAAAACTTTGGATCACAAAGAGAAGGTATATGGCATTAGTTTCTGTCCTAAAGGTAGGATGTTCGCCACTGCCAGTGAGGATAAAACTGTCAAAGTCTGGAACGAATATGGTATTCTGCATAAAACCCTGAACCACAATGATACTGTTCTGAAAGTAAGTTTTGCTCCTGACTGTAAAACACTTGTTACTGCTAGTGGAAAGCAGGTTTTACTTTGGAATGTGGATGAACAAAAGCTTAAAAGAATTCTAAAAAAAAATAGTAGTCCTGTTAACAGTGTAAGTTTCAACCCGGACGGCAAGATAATTGCTACTGCAAGTGATGATGACCACTCAATAAGTCTTTTAAATTTAGATGGTAAGGAAATTCAAAATTTAAAGGGACATCATAAAGATAAGGTTTACGATATAAGCTTCAGCCCAGATGGTAAGACAATTGCTACTGCCAGTTGGGACAAAACAGCTAAGCTTTGGAATCAAGTAGATGGAACTTGGCGTGCAAAAACTCTCACCGGACATACCGACCGACTATTTGGTATAAGTTTTAGCCCAGATGGCAACACAATTGCCACTGCTAGTTGGGATAGAACAGTTAGACTTTGGAACCGGGATGGCACTTTACGCATAACCATTAAGCATGGAGATCGGGTTAATAACGTGAGTTTTAGTCCGCAAGGTAACATGATGGCTTCTGGTGGTGCTGACAACACCGTTAAGCTTTGGAGAATTGATAGCAGCCTGCTGCCAATTCAGGTTCAGGCACATAGTAAAGCAGTTCGTAGTGTCAGTTTTAACCCGAAACTCGACATGATTGCTACTGCAAGCGAAGATGAAACTGCTAGCAAATGTGGAACTGATAGCTATGGAACTGCCAAACTTTGGAATCTAAATGGTCGCCTACTAAAAATCCTCAAGTGCTCAGGCGCAGTTAATGGTGTGAGTTTTAGCCCGGATGGCAAGATAATTGCTACTGCTAATGCTGATAAGACAACTCAATTATGGAACACAGAAGGGAAGGAGGTTGCAACTCTCAAAGGGCATAGCGGCGAGGTTTTCTTTGCCAGTTTTAGTCCAGATGGCAAAATGATTGTTACTGCCAGTGCTGATAAAACTGCAAAACTTTGGGATCTAAATCTAAATGGCAAGTACATGAAAACCTTGGGGGGCGATCAGGGTCATCGCGAGCGGGTAGTGGATGTCAGTTTTAGTCCAGATGGCAAAACGATTGCGACTGCCAGTGATGACCGTACCGCTAAAATTTGGAAATTGGATGGCACATTATGTGTAACCCTAGAGGGACACGAAGATGAAGTTAATGGCATCAGTTTCAGTCCAGATGGCAGGACGATTGCGACTGCCAGTGACGACAAAACTGTTAAACTTTGGAAACTGGATGATACTTTATGCCAAACACCAAACAGGACTATCAATGCGTATAAAACCCTTATTGGTCATGAAGAAAGGATCATTAGTGTCAAGTTTAGCCCTAATGGCAAGCAAATTGCCTCTGCCAGTTTTGATAAAACCATCAAACTTTGGAAACAAGACGGGAGGTTACTGCGTACTTTTCAAGGACATGATGATTGGGTTTGGAGTGTAGATTTTAGCTCGGATGGCAAAAACTTGCTTCGGCTAGCTACGATACAACTATTAGATTTTGGAACCTTGGCAACATAGAAACAGAAATTTTGGATTTGGATGACTGGCTAAAGAAAGGTTGCTCTCAGGTGAGAGACTATCTTAAAAACAGTAGTAAAGTGATTGAAAGCGACAAGCACCTTTGCGATGGAATTGGGAGTTAAACAACAAGAGTTATTTGCACTTTGGGTCAGGGCTATGAGTGTATACAATTAAGATTACAAAGAAATCTCTTTAAACAGTACTCAGTAGTTTATCAATCTCTGCCATCTCACCAATCCCTGAAGCTTGTTTCCTTGCAAGAATACGCTCCACCAAAGTATCTTTCGGTTTGGGCAACTTGAACTGTTTGAAGATAGGACTGCGGGCGATTTCTCCAAACTGGTCACATAGGAAAAGTCGTCTGCGTTATTCAGGTATGCGATAGGGTAACGTTTAGGTACAAGAATTATTGAATACCGTTGGCGAAGTCGTATTTGCCTCCACGCTCAAGTGCACGTTTGTAAGCTCTTCGCCCATGGATACGCTCAAGAAATTCCTTAAGCTTTGGTCGGTTCTCGACTTCTTCGGTATGCATAGCAAACATTTCGAGGGGAAAACTCATTTGGATATCGGCAGCGGTGAATTCAGAACTCGCGAACCACGTACTCTGACTGAGTTCGCTTTCAATGTAGTCAAAGTGAAGCTTGATCTGGGGCGTGATAAATGTGTCCATCGCGTCGCTGTCCCTTAGTCCAAAATGATCAAAGATGAGATTGAGGAGCAAGGGCGGCATTGCGGAGCCTTCGGCGTAGTGCAGCCAATAAGTGTAGCGCAGACGCTCTGGTGTGTCGGGGGAAGGGACTAGCCGACCACTGCCGTAGCGACTCACTAGGTATTCGATGATAGCACCCGACTCGGCAATTGTGAGGTCTGCATCTGTAATGACTGGTGACTTACCGAGCGGATGAACTTGGCGCAGCGATGCTGGTGCCAACATCGTTTTTGGATCACGTTCGTAGAACTTAAGTTCGTACTCGATACCTAATTCTTCAAGCAGCCATAGCACACGTTGCGATCGCGAGTTGTTGAGATGATGGACAACAATCATAAAACGTTCCTCTGTGATTAGGTGCCTTTTAACTTTTAACTTTTGCCTTGTTCGATAAACAAAGCAGGATATCTGCCCCTTCTACACCTCAAAGCTAATACTCTACACTTTCACTTTGGCGTTGGTATCCCCAACGCCGGTTTGTCAAATTGAGGTGCGTTCCAACGCTGCTCGGTCCCAATTTCCTAAATTAGCAGCTGCATCGTAAGTGCTTTGCAAAAAAGCGAGCAGTACTGCATCCGGATTATCAGCCCGTCGCACTGCTTCATAAGGCAGGATGAACTCTTGCATCTGCAAATCGTAGAACGCCTCCTTTGGATGAACGGGGTAAACTCGGAATCCCTCCGGTTCAGGGTAGGCGTAGGAGTAAAAAACAGGTTCTTCCACTGTCCCGCCACCAGGCCAGAAGCCACAACTGCTAACTTCATGGGAGTACGCCTCTCGTGTTACCCAATCTGCCATATTAGGAACCCCACCCGGATGCTCTGGAGCGCGACGTCCAGAAAAACGGGTCATGGCGAGGTCAAAGCTGCCCCAGAAAAAATGCACAGGGCTGGATTTACCAAGAAAACGCGAGCGGAATTCTGTCATCACCCGGTCTACTTGCACAAGAATACGCCATAACCGTTGTGCATACTCTGCATCATAAGTTCTATATTTGTCATCCTGCTCAAAGGGGATTGGCTGTGCGACTTCTTGCGGCATTGTCCAAATCCGAACGTAAATGCCAATCTCGCCTAGTACATTCATCACATTGTGGTAAAAGTCTGCTACGGAACGAGAAACAAGCGCGATTCTGCGAGTGATGCCATCATTGGTCTGGATTTGTAGATGATGTTCGAGAAAGTCAAAGCTAATTTCAAAGGTGCGTGTTCCGTAGGGAATTGAAGAGGTCGTTAGACCACGTGGCGTTACATACAGAGTAGAGTGCCACCAATGGTTAAGTTTGGCAGCCAGCACCAGACGAATCTTGCCGATAATCTGAGTCCACATATGTAGTGTTGCATAGGTATCTTGCCATTCTGTAAGAGGCAGACTGGGCCAGGTAGTATCGGTAAGCGTACCATGATCACGTTCTGCCATGACGGAAGTCTCCATATAGGGAAATTAGCAAGGGAAAGTACCGAACCCAAACTGCTGTATGAAGTGGGTAGACAAGCAAACAAGACCCACTCATCCTTTCATTAAACCAGCTACAGCAGTTTGTTCTTTCTTTGTCTAAAAAGTTATTCTAACAATAAGCAGTCTCTCAAAAAACATAAGCAACATCAATAGTTAAAATTTGTAGTATAAAAATTATCCAAAGGACATTAGAACAAATGAAGGATTTTTGGGAATTGTAGAGCGACAATTTATTTGTCAATAACGATGAATAAAACGTTAAAATATTTGATTTCAAAAACCTTCTTGGTAGTGAGGCTTACAATTTTGGTGAGTAAGAAAGAATACCACCACTAGTCCACTAGTTAAACTTTGTTCTATAAGTAAAGTAGGTAGAGTTAGGTGATTCGGATAAACGATTTATCCTATATCTCTGCAACGCAAACATCTACTCACTATAGTTTGCTTAACCGAATATTTAATTGCACACAACTAACTATTAACCATTCATTAAATTTTAGCCATTATTTTGATGTTAATCACAATATCTGCTCCTGCGTGCTATTTACGCACTCAAACACTTTCAGGTTGTGACAACTAAGAGTACTCATAACAGATTTCACCATTTGGTTAAAGGGGTAACTAATGTACTCAAAAGCCCGTCTCCGAGTTAAGATAACAACTTTGTACTTAGCAATACCCACTTTGCTCCTGACAGTCGTCGAACCACTTGTTGGCAATGCTCACCCTAAATCAAAGCAGACGGGCGAAGGCTATTCAAACTCACTTCCTCTTGGTCAGTCCAATTTGAGTGAATCACGGGTATCTAATTCAATAGCGCCAGGGGTTGTCCACACGGTTATTACTAGAGGCGAGAAGTCGGAGCGTGACTCCTATACAGTCGATGTCACATTCAAAGCAACTTTCCAAGAGGCTCAAGCTGTTGCGAAATCATTAGTAGCTCAAGGATATCAGCCTCGTGTTGAACCGATATTGCAACGAGCAGCAGATGATCCAGATATTGGTCCGCTTGGTTATTTAGTTCGTGTCGGTAATTTCACTACTGAAGCTGATGCCACTGATTTACAAAAACAACTAACAGCTGCTGGATATGCAGGACTTAGAGTTGTGAACACAGGTGAGGATGGGGGAAAAACAACAGGTCCGTGGGTGGTGAATGTACTTGAGATAGACCCGGCTCAGTTTCAAGGAGAACTTGCTCCCGCACTTGCTACTGGAATTGTCCCTGGTAACGAACCTTTGACACAACTTGCTCTTCGCACCAAAGCTTTAGCAGCAGTGAACGGAGGATATTTTGTCATTGGAGCTTCGGATGGCACCCCTGGTGACTTAGCAGGTATTTCTATTATTGGCGGAAAACTGGTGAGTGAGGCAGTTAATGGCAGAACAAGCCTAATTCTCCCTTCAGGTTCTGGGAAAAATGCGCGTGTAGCTGCTCTTTCCTCTGAAGTGACTGTGACAGCAGACTCCGGTGCAACACGCTCCGTTGATGGGTTAAATCGTAAACCAGGTTTGATTCGAGGTTGCGGCGGTGTCGGTGGAGATGTGCCTACCGAAAACCCCAAGCATGACTTTACCTGTACAGATAGCAGCGAACTGATTCAATTTACACCAGCTTTTGGGCAAACCACAGAGCCAGGAGAGGGAGCCGAAGTTGTTCTTGATGCATCAGGTCAGGTTATTGAATTTCGCGTTTCTCGGGGAGGTCAGATTCCAAGCAATGGCTCAGTTCTATCAGCCACAGGTGATGCCGTCCAATGGTTACAAACCGAAGCACAACCAGGGACAAAGATTGACATTAAAGCTCGTGTTCTAGCTGATGAAGAGGAACTGCCAATTGAAGAAACTCTGGGAGTGATTAATGGTGGTCCTGGTTTGCTACGCAATGGAAAAATTAAGATAACTGCCTTTACTGAAGGATTTCACTGGCAGGATAATCCAGAATTTTACTACAGATTTGGGGTACGACGCAACCCTCGGACATTAGCTGGTATTACAGCAACAGGAAAGCTGCTTTTAGTAACAGTTGACGGTCGTCAGCCAGGATGGAGTGTGGGGGCTTCTTTTGAAGAAAGCGCCCGGATTATGCGATCGCTCGGAGCAACAGATGCTGTTAACCTTGATGGTGGTGGTTCCACAACCATAACTATTAATCAGCAGCTGATTAACCGTCCATCTGACTCCACTGGAGAGCGACCGATTGCTGATGCTATAGAAATCCAAAGTGGAATTCAAGACGAGTGACCCTTGAATACTCAATTAAAACAGTACCAGCCGCAGTACCAGCCGCCAGCCGCAGTGAACGGAAAGGCTGGTAGCTGATAACTGGTAACTGGTAACTGGTAACTGATAGAAGTGTGTTCGCACTGCGTGGCTTCCTGACGAATTGACTGCTTTAAATGGTGAGCGATAAGCTAGCTAGCAGATGACAAGTTCCGCAATTGATGGTTTTTTCCTTACGACAACGCTTGACTTTTTTGGTTAGAAAAAGCCAATCTAGTATTTAAGATATCTTGACCAAAAAATATCGTCCTTGCAACCCTACCTTCGCTTGCACGAATGTGGGGTAAGATTCATGCGTTTGTTACAGCTGTTTGCTACTCTACCACAAGGCTTTATGACTCAATGGCATTTAAGCTGGCAAGAGATGTTTGCTCTGGAGTACCGTGAAGTCGTTATGTGTAATGGTAGGCACAAGCATAGGGCAGACTTGTGCTTACCGCAGCCAGACGGCAGCAAGCTCATAGTCGAGTTCCAGCACAGTAGCATCAGTACTGAGGACATCCGCAAGCGTGAGCAATTCTACACGAGCGTTGGTCATTTGCTTTGGGTATTTGATGCACGTAAGTTCCACATACGGTTAGAACCATCATCCTCAAACAGTGATATCTATAAATTCACTTTGTCACCACCACGCAAATCATTATGGGCAATTAACACTGGATTAGCCTTCGACTTTGGTAGTGTAGTATTGCTAATTGCAAAAGCTCACCAACGAGACGGGAAGCGTATACCCTGTGGAGGTTGGGGTTGGCTAATCCGTAAACAAGAGTTCGCGACTATGTTGCACAAGTTTACAGAACAGTTCTACTTAGACACTAGCAAACCCTTGTGGGAAGTAAAAACAAGACACGCGACTACACCGCAACTATTGGCAGCGACAACGCTTGTTGCAACAGCCGATTCCACAATCATAGAATGGTTAGCACTGCAAGAGTTAAAAAAGCAGTTACCCAATGTTATTAATAAACTGGCACTTAGAGGCGCGCTTGCTGCCGCTTGTTCTGAGGCTGGTTATGTTAGGAAGAGTGTCAATCAACGATATTCAGCCTGGGTTAAAAGTATTTAGCTTTTCTTTGAGCCACTCCCCTAACTTTTATGTAGGTGTAGATTCATTTGAATCAATGCTTTTTGCATTCGTTGCACGTGGGTACTAGCACTTTTGATTAAACTGTCTCGAGGCGCGGGCTAATTTTCTAGCAGCAAGCAATACATCGTCTCTGCGTCATTTATTTGATTGAAACATATACATGATCTTTAGCTATTGACAACATTATGAAATTGTCTCATGTAATTACTTTTTGCTTCTGAGAAAGCGACCCTGATTGGGCCGCCTTCCTAGCTTTCATCTTTTGTTTAACTCCCCAGGATGAAGACAACATCTTCCCCATTAGAGGATTTCTACATACCCTTCTGTTCCATGCACGCGAATTCGTTGCCCATCTTTTATCAGTTTGGTAGCACTTTCTACTCCGACAACTGCTGGTAAGCCATATTCACGTGCGATAACTGCTCCATGGGTCATCAGTCCACCAACTTCGGTGACTAGGCCTTTTATGCATACAAACAATGGTGTCCAGCTAGGGTCAGTAAAGGAGGTGACTAATATATCTCCATCTTCCAGCTCAGCATCTTCCATGTTTAAGATGACCCGTGCTCGTCCTTCTATAACTCCGGCAGAAACAGCTAGACCTACAATAGCTTCAGCTGGGAGATTTTCTCGTTTGTACTTAAGAGCAATGATTTCACCATCAGACGTGATAACACGTGGCGGAGTTAGTTTTTCATATAGTTTGTACTCGTCTTTTCGTTTGCTGATGATCTGGTAATCCAGTTTATTTGTGCGTACAATTTCACGAAGTTCTTCAAAAGTGAGATAGTATATATCTTCTTTTTCATGAATAACGTTGGCTTGCACGAGTTGTTCGGCTTCTTTCAGTAAAGCTTTCTTATAAACGAAGTAGCGATTAACTATGCCGTATTTTGGATATTCACGATAACCGATGAAATTCCGGAGCAGGTTGATCTGTTGTTTTGTTTCTTTGGCTTTTTGTTCACCATCCGGTAATTGCTTCAAGCGCTCTAATAACTCTTGTTCTTTTTTCAAAGCTGACTGTCGTCCTTGCTCAAATTTCCGATTGCTTTCACCAGGTTCAAAGTTTTTGATATTACTGAGAATCATGGGGACAAGTGCCGTTGGTTTTTCGCTCCAACGAGTTCGCGTAATATCGATTTCTCCCACACAGCGCATTCCGTACTTGTCAAGATACGTACGGATAGCGTCGCGGGCTTCCTGTCCACCGTGAAACTTAACCAGTTCGTCCAGAAAGCCATCATCTTGTACGTGCTGCAAATACTCAATGACTTCCGGATAAGGACGAATCACATCGGCGACATCCAATAACTCCAGCCCCATGGACGAAGTAATATTGTTTGGTGCAGACTGAGAGAGCGTGTCGGCTACATTTTTCTCACCCAACCACTCCATCATTTTTTCATTGATCCATGATGCAGCATTCATGCCAGTCATAATCGCACCAAAACTTTTCGGATGAGATAAACTCTGCCTTAGCTTCTGTCTGTCTTCCAGGATAAAGTCTATCAGATCCACGCCTGACTTCGCCTGGATGTCATGCTTTAACGTTTCAATCAATGCAAGGCTTTCCTTAATCAAGTCAGCAACGATCGTCGGATCGTTTTCGAGCTGCACTTGAAAGGCCGCAGGCGACATACCTTTATTACTACTACCGGGACTCGGTTCTGTCTCATCGTCTGGCGACGACGTTATAAAATCTCCTCGCTCTAAGATGGTCGTCAGTGCGTCTCTTACGAGCGGATCGGATTTTCCCAGAACATTTACTAGAACCTCTCTTCCGGCAGGAGAAGCCAGATCCTGGCTGACATCAACAAACAACCTTCCACCAGCTTTATACATGGGTCGGGCAGCGGTTAGCTGCCATAAAGACAATCCCAATGGCTTCATGGGGTCGGTCATCATTTGCTGATGACCAACAGACACATAGACATGATTTTCTTGATCATTCGCTTCAGGGATGGGGTACAAAGTCGTGATTGGCCGACTCTGGACAATATAAAATGTGTCGTCAACCAAACACCATTCGATGTCCTGGGGGTGGCCGAAATGTTCTTCAATCTTTCTGCCTATGCGCTCAAGCTGTACAATCTGCTCATCCGTCAGCGCTTGCCTATTCTGCCGCTCAGGCGAAATCTCCTGTTCTTTAGTACCGCCATCTTTTAAGGCATAAATAGCCAGTTTCTTGGTGGATATCTTCTTATCGATAACCTTGCCGTTACGCACTTTATAGATGTCAGCATTCACCAGTCCGGAGACCAGGGCCTCACCAAGTCCGAAGCTGGCATCAATGGATAACACCTTCCTATTAGAAGTGACGGGATCGGCAGTAAACAAGATTCCTGCCGCCTGCGGGAAGACCATCTTCTGAACAACCACAGACGGGTGGACTTTACGGTGGTCGAAGCCGTTTTGAAGGCGGTAAATTACTGCCCTCTCGGTAAATAGCGATGCCCAGCACTTGCTGATATGCTGATAGATTGCCTCCTTTCCGATAATGTTCAAATACGTATCCTGCTGGCCTGCAAAGGAGGCCGTCGGTAAATCCTCGGCAGTTGCGCTGGATCGTACTGCATAGGCGTTTTTTTCTCCAAGCCTGGTGAGAAGGCGGGTGATCTCTTCATTAATGTCTTCAGAGATGGCTATCCCTTCGATGACCCTGCGAATCTCACCGCTAAGTTCACCGATTTTATCCCGGTCTTCCACCAATAGATGCGATAACTGCTCAAGTAATTCGTTAATCGACGGCGTTTCCCCAATGATTCTTTTAAAAGCTTCAGTAGAAATACAAAAGCCATCTGGTACGCGTATTCCTTCAATCTTGGAAAGTTCCCCCAGGTTTGCGCCTTTACCCCCAACAACGGTGAGTTTTGTTTTATCAATATCTTGAAAACAAAGCACAAATGAACTCATCATCTTAAGATAATATACGTGCCAAGAGCACGCATGCTGTACTTGTACGCTCAAGCAATCTTTGATATGCCCATACTTGACAAGCTTAGAGCGTAGAACGACACTAATGTGTTAATGACGACAAATAATCTGTTAGACGACAGCAGCGGCGGCTTCCGCATCGCCTGTTATTTAGCAGCAATATCGTTAAATAAAGTGACGTAGATGACCACCTAGCTTCGGTTTCCCCAAAATGCAATTCGGCGCACACTCCTAATTTTTTAATCTACACAACCCATTTCAAAACTATCCAATCTAATTTCTCGTAAAATTTCTGATACTTTCCAACCGCTGCCCGAGAATAGTTAAGGGGAACTGCAGGCGTTTGATGGTTTTAGGCAATCTCGGATGGAAAGATAAGCAGCCATTATAATCCCGCAGACCACCAAATCCATAAACCAACACCATCCAGGTTCCCCCCATAGCAGCAATAATTAAGCAGATTGGGGAAGCTTATTTTTCGATAATCAACTGCAGTAAAGCTTCTGTCGATATTTTGCCACTAATATCAGTACCTTCAAGCAGGCTCGAAGCCAAATCTCGCTTATGATGATGCAAATCCACAATTTTTTGCTCAATAGTATCTTTCGCTACTAGGCGATAGATAGTAACCGGGCGTTGTTGACCGATGCGATGGGCGCGGTCTGAGGCTTGGTCTTCTACGGCGGGATTCCACCAAGGATCCATGTGGATGACGTAATCGGCAGCGGTGAGATTAAGTCCTGTACCCCCCGCCTTGAGGCTAATCAAAAATACGTCACCTGACCCTGCCTGAAAAGCATCCACCCGTTTTTTCCGTTCTGCGGCTGGGGTACTACCATCTAAATATTGATAATTAATACCTTGTTTATCCAGATAATCACGGATAATATGCAAATGGTCAACAAACTGACTAAACACCAAAGCTTTATGACGATTTTCCAGTAGCTCACCCAAAACTTCAGCGAAGAGTTGCAGCTTCGAGCTGGGTAGTTCAGTGTCAGGCATGACCAAACGGGCATTGCAACAGGCACGGCGCAGTTTCATAATTTCTGCCAGCACTTGTAGGTGTTTGTGACCAGCAGTTGCCTCAGTTTCGGTCAGTTTGGATATTGCCTCGCGACGCAACGCTTCATAGAACGCCATTTCCTCCCGACTTAACTCTACGTGCAACAGGATTTCCGTACGATTCGGCAACTCTTCTAGCACCTGATTTTTCGTGCGTCGCAACAGAAATGGTTGAATAAGTTTTTTCAGTTTGCTGCGTACCTGTTTGTCCTGAAATTTCTCAATCGGGATAGCAAAGCGTTGATTGAAGCTTTCAAATGAACCCAGTAGCCCAGGATTGATAAAGCGGAATAAATTCCACAATTCGCCGAGGTGGTTCTCAATCGGAGTCCCGGTGGTAATCAGTTTGAAACCACCTTTGAGGTTCATCGCTGCCTGGGAACGTTTGGTGGTCATATTTTTGATTGCTTGTGCCTCGTCAAGCACAATCGTTTGCCACTGCACCTGGGACAGCATTTGGGATACTTCTTCCTGCTGCAACAGACCATAGCTGCATATCAGCATATCAAACGGTTGTAAGCCGTCGAGCAATTGTTGGCGATTGCCACTACCAAATTGCACGATATTGAGAGTAGGGGCGAACCTAGAAGCCTCACTCACCCAATTCATGCACACTGAAGTGGGGGCAACAATTAGGGTTGGTCCGGAGTGGGCACGAGTAAGGATGACAGCCAATGCCTGCACCGTCTTACCCAGTCCCATTTGGTCTGCCAAGCAGGCTCCCACACCCCAGTGTGCCAACCGCGCCAACCATCTGAACCCGTCCATCTGGTAGTCACGCAGGGAAGCTTGAAACGTAGAAGGGAGTTCCGGTTGCAAGTTCTGTACCTCCTTCAAACGCTCTTTATGTGCCTTCCAGTGTTTGTCTGCTTTCACCTTGCCCACCTCTTCGACAAAATCTTCTAACCCTAATGTTGCCAAGGGGTGAAAGCGTATACCCTTACTATGTTTTTCCGAAAACGCCCGCAATTCATCGAGGCGTTTGCGAAATGCTTGGGTCAAAGCCAGAAATTGACCGTCACCAAGGGGGATAAAACGACTTGGGGTTTTATCCAATAGTTCTAATAGTTGCTGCATATCCAGCACAAGGTCATTATCCAATTTCAACTCGCCAGTGGCAGCAAACCAGTCCTGCTGGCGTTGAATCGACAACTGGAAATCTTTGAGGTCTGCTTGGTGCTTGACACGTAGTTTTTCTCCTTGGGGCCATTCCAGCACTACGGTATCCCCTAATGCTTGCAATTCGAGCAGTAGTTCTAAACAGTCCTCCGGCTGTTCTATGAGCCATTCACCATCTTGTTCTTCAGTCCGAGTGAAAGTGGGACAGGCTGCTATAGCGGCATTGGCAAGTTGCTTTTCTTGTTGCAGATTGCGCCTGGTTTGCAGACGCTTGCCGTCAATCTCTGCAATGACAGTTTCGCCACCTGTACCAGGACGGTAATAGGGACCTCCTTCGGCAAAGGGGCGAGACAGAAGGGATACTTTCAATCCAGCGCCAGCAGGTAACAGGTGAATATGGAGTATCGTCTGTGCTGGTACTTCTGTTGCTCCTTCTAAACCACCACCGATATCAGAATGCACGGTGACGATTCCAGAAACGGCTTTAATGGCTGCCAAAACTTGCTTCTCGGCAGTGGCTGGTACGTTTAACCGATTCTCCTTGCCGATAATCTCTGCTATGCGTCGGTGTTCGGCATTAATTTCAATTACCTTGATTCGAGTTGGGGTTTCCTTGACATTCAAAATATTTTGTGATTCTACCAATTTCGGAGAAAATTCCAAAGTTAAGCGATTGCGCTCCCCTTTTTTGACAATGAGTTCCGGTTCTCCCTTAACGATTTCCACGCGGATGTTCGGTGAATCTTCCCAAAAGACCAATGGGTGCCCAATCAAGGCAGATATTGCCTTTTCATTAAATGTGTACTCTGTTTTGCCGTGATATCCATAATTATAGGAAGTAAATGTTTCAATGCAGGCACATACCCGCATATCCTGGGGCGTGAGATAATCAAACTCAGCCAAATTCTCACTTAGACGCTTGAGGGCTATAGGACGACCTTTACTCCATTCCCCTTTGGCATTAACCTTTTGCTCGCGCGGTTGCAAGATACATTTGCTGGAATAAAAAGTAATAAACCATGCCAAGCGCAGTTGAGTCTCAGTTTTTGCCGCTGCTTGCCCTTCTTTCTGTAGATTTGCCAGTGCATTTAAGCAAAGCTCCCAAGGTTCTTGCGGTCGAATCAAGTCCACTATAGTGTGTATGCCGCTATCTTCGCGCAATATCGCTGCTTGTGTATCGTAGGTGCTACGCGGTTTGATCCGGGACAGGAGTTCTGCACTTTCCATTGCTAGCCAGTGGTAACCAGACGCCATAGCTTGCTGATATAACGGTTCTAACAACTTGGGTAAGCGCTTTTTTGCTCTGTCAGCATCCACCCAGTAAAGGCATAAAGCACACAACAGTGTTTCTAAGCTGTTGTGTTCTTCAAGGGACGCAATGTGGGCGCTAACTAAAAATTCTTTTTGGGAGATATCACCCTGCTGGACTTGCAGCACGATTTTCAGCAGTGTATAAATAGATTTCAGCCAATGGTCTGACTGGCGTGCAATCAGACTGGCGTATTCTTGTGCTTCCCTCTGGCGTTCAGGCGAACCATCTTTTAAGAGTGCCAAGATAAAAAACAGACCGCCCATAGTGTTGAAATATACTTGGCGCTTCCCCTTGGCTTTCTTGAGGGCTTTGAGAGCATATGTATAATACTTGATGGCTTGCTCGTTCTCACCTTGCAGAAAGTTCAGCCAGCCCCAAAAAACAGCCGCGTTATCTCGATACTCATCGGATATACGCTCCTTACTCTGTTGTGCTTCTTGTAAACAACCTCGTAGAAGCAGTTGTTCTGTTAAAATCAGTTGCAGATAATCTGAACTATGTCCTCCTGGAGTAGAGCATTCTTCTTCGAGCAGCGCAAACGCCTCTTCGGCGGGAGAACATTTTAGTGCTGCATTCAAGAGGATGCTAGATATGGCGCTTTCATATAATCCTTGTGGTAAGGTGCGAAACCAATCTGCATCGAATGGGTTATTGCAGATTTGCTCAAAGATTTTATCTATAGATATCTTGTCTTGACTATGACTGTATTTATGATAGTCTTCAATCTGTTTATTAATGAAATTGATGTTTTGGCGGTAGAGACCAATGCGGACTTCCCGGATAAATTGGCTAGCGCTCTGGAAAATCCGGGGTCCATTTTGCCAATGAGTACGTATGGGTAGCTTTTCCTCTACAGCTAGTGCTAGGATTTCAAATCGTCCGGCTTGTACCGCCTCACGGGTCGCAATCTCTGTTAGTAGCGGATGGCATTGAGGACCTTGCCCGCTTTCCTGAACTAGCAAGCCTGCTTCTAACAATCCATCAATATGGCGACTTAAAGTTTTGTTAACTGCCATGTTTATTATTTTCATCAAATATGCCGATTTGATTGAGACAAGCCATGAACGAAGTTCTGTTTATCGGTTCATAAATTACCGAAAATAATTGCACAATCTTTTGGTCTAGGGGAGGTAGCTGATAGTATGCCTGGACGAGTTGCGTTTGTAGTTTTGAGGTATCAGCAAGAAAATCGGTCATGGTAATAATTAGGCATTTATTTATACTGATTTTAAATATCGCTGCAAAAATTATGTTATCAATTCTAAATAATAATACCGAACTTTGTGCATTGATTTATCAACAGAGGTGCCACTATGATTGCTCAATATCATGATTCAACACACGTTGAAAACCACCTGCTCCAAAAAATCAAAATCAAAGAAAATCAGCTAAAAATTGCACAAGAATTTAATATGCTCTACGTAGCCCAAGCATTACAGAGTCAGTTGTCAAAGTTACAGCATCAATTATCAGAGTTGCAAGACCCGCAATTTCAAGCATTGATGAGTTTGTTGGACGATTGAAATTTGTGGCAGGACATTGGCACAAGCCGCAGCGCCAGTAGATTAATTTTCTCAGGGTCACAATGGGTTGGTGCAATATCGAATAATTCTGTTTAAAGTTGCGATCGCCCGAAGGGCACTGCCCTACGCGCAATTGCCTGTTGGAATCCAGGCGCAGAGCGGTATTGCTATTTTCCGGAGATATCTATTGACTTACCTAGTTTTATTCCACTTGCAGTCAGGCTGTTTATGGTTTGGCTAGTACTACTTGTTTGGCGACTAAAGCAACGTTAGTCGAGTGCAAGCAATGTCGTCATACCGGTTCAACCCCTGTAAGTCCCACTATTTGTGCGTGGGAACATAGCAGCTCCGGCTGCCTTCATGAACTATTTCTTTAGTTGTTTGCTCGTGACTCCTTTCTCATAATGCAAAGTATACACATTTTTTGCGTATAATACCTTATGCCAGATTCCTAATTGCAATCCTGTATTAAGCACTTTCGCTACATTAGACTTCACTGTCTTCAACTGGAGAAGTGTTAATTTATCACCGTAGAGGTCGCGAACGACGGCATCAATGTGAAAATGCAAATCTGGTCGGCGGCGCATCAGAATCAAGATAGCATTTTGTATCGAATATTCTTGGAACTCTGTTAACAGTGGTATGCTTCCCGCTTTTCTTTTGATACTTAGTACAGCTCACCATAAATGAGGTATGGAATTCAGTTTTGCAATGAGCAGCATCTAGTGTGATCGTAATTTTTATTTCCAACCCCTTTTTGCGGTGACGTGTACTTAGGAATAATAAATACATTAAGCTATCTATCAGCTAAGGTTTTACTGACCAACTAGCACTGATTTCTGGTCTTGCACTCGATAACTGTGCTGTTGATTTTTGCTTTATAGATTTTTGTTAAAAGTAAATTGACGAGCACAGTTTTTGCATATGTAGCGTTGTTTGCCGCGTTTGCAACCATTCTTGTTGATTTGAGTGGAATGGCACCGGGGGCATTTCATCCCACCATCCTGACGGCTCTGGAGCAATGGAAGGAAATCATCCCCAATTGTGGCAACAGTGATCGCCGCAAAGGTACGAGCAGCAGCACGGTAGTAGCCTTCACGTCGCCAGAGCAAACCTACATTACGTCGTAAGGCTGGAGCAGCAAGTTCTACAGCACACAGTCCCTCTGCTTCTTTCAAGCGTAGCGCAAGTGCTGGCAGCACAGTTGCGGCTCCGGTGGCTTGGACAGTAGCAAGGACGCCGCCAATGGTATTCATTTCAACCAACAACTTGGCATATGCACCAGCAGTTTTTAGTCCCTCATCTACAAGTCGTCGCGTGTAGAAGCCTGGCGGAAGTAAGATTAACGCTTCATCTTTGAGTTCGTCAAAACGAACCAGCTTCTGCCTAGCTAGTCGATGAGATGTTGGCAAAATAAGTACTAATTTTTCATCAAACAGAAGCTCTGCTTCTAGAAAGCCAGAGGTAGGGGGTATGAAGCTAATTCCCAAATGCAATTTTCCTTGCTCAATTCTAGACTCTATCTCATCAGCAGATAGTTCCTGAATGCGGAGTGAAATCCTTGGGTAAGCAGTGGTAAAGCGAGCTACTAAGTCTGGAATCATATAGGCGTTTACCGTCTGCACGACTCCAACAGCTAGCTCTCCTCTTTGTAATCCCTGTAATTCTTGAATGGCTTGTTGTGCTTGCTCTAGTTCGGTAAATATTCGTTGTGCATGAGCTTGAAGAATCTCACCCGCCTCCGTAAGCATGACACGCTTGCCGATGCGGTCAAATAAGGTTGTACCCAAGTCTGCTTCTAACTGCTTGATTTGTTGTGACAGTGTAGGTTGAGAAACATAGATGGCTTCGGCAGCACGGGTAAAATGAGCAGCTTCTGCTACAGCTAAGAAATATCGAAGGTGACGTAATTCAATCAAAATCTGCATCGAGCGTTATAGGTTACACCTATCATTTTTATCAAAAATAAGTCTTGCATTAATCAAAACGGCATCTAGATAATTAAAGTAGTTCGTTGAGCAAACAACAAACTAACTAATCAGGAGTTAAACCTGACGAAAGAAACAAACGGAGAACCAAGAATATGGACACAGTTAAATTTCATTCAGCAGATTTTGATAAGACTCCGCCAACCGTCCAAGTTCAGATACCAAAGCGGTTAATTCATCAAGGTGTTGAGTCAGGTACTATCCAAAACGCCTACTCCCAAGCTCGCAAACACCCAGTTTTCTTCATCGATCTGCCGTCGATTGCAATTAGCATGACCATCGGTGGGCTAACTCCAAATGGGCGTTCCAATCGACACCGCCATACTTATGAAACAATTCTCTTTGTTCTAGAAGGGCAAGGTTACAGCATGATTGAAGATCAAAAAGTGGAATGGAAAGCAGGAGATGCCGTTTATATTCCAGTATGGGCATGGCATCATCATGTCAATCTAGATCCAGACAAGGCTGCCAAGTACTTAGCTTGTGAGAATGCACCAATGCTTCAAAACATGGGGAATTTAGCTTTGCGTGAAGAAGCTAATTAATTAGGAGAACAAAAAAATGCCAAATCTAAATTTACACGGCATCATTGCCTATCCTGTTACCCCATTCAAGGACAGTGGTGAAACGATTGATACAGATACATTATCTCAATTGATTGAGCAACTGATCGAAAATGGCTCTCACGCGATTGCCCCTTTAGGCAGTACTGGTGAAAGCGCTTACCTATCAGATGCTGAATGGGAGGAAGTAGCGTTCGTTTCGATTCATCAAGTGGCTAAACGAGTCCCTACTGTTGTTGGCATCTCAGAACTCACTACACACAACGCAATCCGGCGTGCCAAGTTTGCTGAGCAAGTGGGAGCTGATGCAGTTATGGTGCTGCCAATTTCCTACTGGAAACTTTCTGAGCGTGAAGTTTTTCAGCATTATGCTGCAATTGCCCAAGCAATTAGTATTCCGATCATGGTTTACAACAATCCTGCTACAAGTGGGATTGACTTATCACCAGAGCTGATTGCTCGGATGGTGAAGGAAATTGATAACGTCACTATGGTGAAAGAGAGTACGGGGGACATCCAGCGGATGCACCGTTTATACGAGCTTTCTGACGGAACTATTCCCTTCTACAATGGCTCTAACCCTCTGGCACTGGAGGCTTTTGTTGCTGGAGCGAGTGGCTGGTGTACTGCGGCTCATAATTTAATTCCAGAATTTACCACTGCACTTTATGAGTTCGTCCGCAAGGGAAATTTGTTTGAGGCTCAACGGATTTTTTACCAACAATTACCGTTACTGAAATTTATCCTCAAAGGAGGGCTACCTACTACGATCAAAGCCGGTTTACAACTTTTAGGAATTAAAGCTGGAACTCCCCGTCTGCCTATGCTGCCACTAGATGAAGCTGAAGTGAGACAGCTAGATAGCATACTAACACAACTCAGTAAAAGACAGTTAGCCACTTCACTAAGTAAATAAGCTGAGGTAGAGGACTGCTCTATTTAAATTGGCTTACCTAAAAGCTTTCAAAGGTGTTGGGATTAGAAGAAATTCTCTAATCCCGTTACTACTGAGTGCTAGCTCATAGGAGAACAAAAAATGGAGTTGACAATTTTGCAGTTTTTAAGTAACCAGGCAGCTACTGGAGAAGATGTCTGTCGAATACTAGGCTTTGATTCAAAAGCTTTTAGGCTAATCACACATGAACTTTGGAAAAACGAATTAATTCAGGGAGAAGTTGCGGACGGTTGCTGTTGTGCTCCTTGTGGCAGTATGTGCGTTAGTGCAATGAAAATAAATAGGGTTTGGCGACTATCCACCAAGGGACAACTACTCCTCAAAATAGCTTCTTTAGAGAACAAAGCTTTTGACGCAGTTTAATCTACCACCACTGCATTTTTAGATTGATTCATCCTTTTGAGCGGTTTGAATTAGGTCGAAAGCACCTGAATTTACTTGAAATAGAATTGGTTAAATACCCATGAAAAATGCTATTGCCATTCGACACGTTGCTTTTGAAGATTTAGGTAGTTTAGCTCCAATTCTTTTGCAACAAGATTACGCTATCACATACTTAGAGGCTGGTTTTGATTCCCTCGCTGAAATTAATCCGCTGGCTCCAGAACTCCTGATTATTCTAGGTGGACCAATTGGCGCTTACGAGGAACAAGATTATCCCTTCCTACTGGATGAACTGCGTTTATTAGAGCAGCGATTAGCAACTGATTTACCTACTTTAGGTATCTGCTTGGGGTCTCAACTGATAGCACGAGTTTTAGGTACTAAGGTATACCCTGGTATGTGTAAAGAAATTGGTTGGGCACCTATCCAACTTAGTGAGGCAGGTCAACAATCGCCTTTAAGCCATTTGGTAATAGAAAACACGTCAGTTATGCACTGGCACGGGGATACTTTTGACTTACCACAGGGCGCTACTCACCTTGCATCTAGCTCATTGTATTGCAATCAAGCTTTCTCCTACGGTAAGCATTGCCTGGCACTACAATTTCACCCTGAAGTGACAGCAACAGGATTGGAACGGTGGTTTATTGGTCATGCTTGTGAGATTGCTACCACTCCTGAATTAAGCCTTAATAAGTTACGAGTAGATACTGCTCGTAATATCAACTCGTTGGAAGTTCAAGCTGCTCGGTTCTGGCACAACTGGCTAGGCTCTCTTCAGTCTGATGAAACTAGTAAAAAGTAAAGATTGAATCAACTAGAACAGTTTCTACAAACAGTTTCTAAACAGCGGGTAGAGCGGGCAAAACTGTTGCTCTCGAAGACGGATTTAACGAGCACGAACATTGCATTACAAGTGGGCAACTCTTGCCAAAGCCAAATGACATCCTACCTGCGACTCTGTTGCCTCGCCATTCGCAAGCTGCGCCAGAAGCCGGGAGTAGCAGGCAAGCTTAGCCTAAACGAGGCATTTGACGATTCCTATTCACATTTACTGCAAGCACTTTGTAATCACAATCCTGAACGGTGGAGGCGTTGCTGGAGCCGCGATCGCGGCATCCTTAAATCTGATGATCCAACGATCAACAAACTACTACAATCACTAGAGTATTTCGTCGAAATCTACACTTGCAAGTACTCAAGCAATCAAAAGCTACGTTAAACAGCAACATAAGATGAGCCACAAGAGTTCAGTTTTGAACAAAAATTGAGTGATAAAGCGATCGCCTAAGACTCAGTTTTCATTGTTCTGTTCGCAAAGTGCGTACAAATGAACCATAAAACCCACATTGCTTGCTGTACTTAAATTCTGAGGTTTTTAAACTCTGTTTATAACTTTGAACCATATGTTGTCCTAAGCAATTGTGAAGCATATCGCGACTGTTTGGTCAAATTATGATTCAAATCACAGCTTCGGAGGAAATAAGTAGCACTCTCTCAAGGATTTTTCAACAACAAAAGGAGAAAACGATGAAACTTGAAAATAAAGTAGCTTTGATTACGGGAGCAACTTCGGGAATTGGAAAGGCAACCGCTAAAGCATTCGGTGTTGCAGGAGCTAAGGTGGTTTTCTCAGGACGACGCGAACCAGAAGGTAAAGCAACAGAAGCTCAGCTACGAGATGCTGGCGTTGACTGTTTATTTGTGCGATCGGATGTCTCGAACGAAGCCGAGATAAAAGCGCTTGTGCAAACCACCGTCGAGAAGTTTGGGAAACTCGACTGTGCCTTCAATAACGCGAGCATAGAGGCACTTCCAAAACCCCTGCACGAGCAATTGATCGAAGACTTTGACAAACTGATGGCGATTAACACACGGGGACTGTTCTTGTGCATGAAATATGAAATTCAGCAAATGCTGAGTCAAGGAGCTGGGGCGATCGTCAATACCTCCTCGTTAGGAGGGTTAATTGCGTTTCCAGGGGCATCTCCATATGTCGCGAGTAAACATGCAGTCATGGGACTGACACGAGCGGCAGCGTTGGACTATGCCAAGCAGGGCATTCGGATTAATGCGGTTACCCCCGGTGCTACTGCGACTGAGATGCTTGATCGTAGCCTTGATCGGATGGGGATCACGGCTGATGATTTCGCATCTACGGTTCCGATGGGGCGCATAGGACAGGCAGAAGAAATTGCTCAAGCTGTCGTTTTTCTTTGCTCTGATGCTGCCAGCTACATCACTGGACAACCCCTAGTGATTGATGGCGGATTTACAGTGAGCTGATCAAGACCATTAAGTCAGCGGCTTTGTAGACGACTGTATGGGTTTGAACCATCAACGCCTCAGTGCTTGACAAAGAACGCTTGGTTGCAAACCTCCAGATCTGGGCAGTCCAGCAGGAATTATGACTCAATTCGATTACGTAGTGATTGGTGCATGGTAGTGTCAGTTTGCGTTCGCCTGACCCCAAAGACACGCCAGTGATTCGACTGAACTGTCTGCAAAGTGAAGCCGATGTGCAAAAGTTAGTGGCTGCGATTAAATTAATGCGCCAATTGTTCCAGGACAGCGCCTTTGATGAATTTCGCGGTGAAGAAATTGCTCCGGGTGCCGACGTGACTAGTGATAAAGCACTCGTTGCTTACATCCGAGGCACTGGCAGCACGTTTTGGCATTCGGTCGGCACTTGCATTCCGGGGCACTGACCCAATGGCAGTTGTAGACCCCGAACTACGAGTACATGGGGTTGAGGGATTGCGGGTCGTGGATGCCTCCATCATGCCAACGATCGTCACGGGAAACACGAATGCACCCACTATCATGATCGGCGAAAAAGCAGCGGATTTAATTAAAGCCGCAGATTGCCTTTCACAGCAAACACCTTCAGCAATTGCAAACTAACTTGCGCGTGCATGAGGCGCTGGCTGCCAAGTACGGAGTCAAGATGCTGACCCCGACCGAAACGGCAGAACTGTTACCCCCCGAAGCCGGCTTCGGGGTACCGCGAAAGGACCGGAGTCATTAACTAACAAAGGGATCGCAGACAAAAAAGATTTCTCCCTATCTATAGCTGTATTAAAAATTTGAATAAAGCTGTTTGCTAGAGATGAGCCAGCCTTGATTGTGTGTTGTCTACCAGGAAGGAAAACAAAACGATGAAACTCAATTTCTACATACAAGATTTTGGTGTTCGACCTCAAAAGCAGAATCTGGAGCGGTCAAACCAGTCTCACCTCAAATCGTCGCAGCAGGAGTTCCAGGCTGATACTTGGGTACACCTTTTGGAACTTCCGAGTACCTTTAGTTTTGACGAAGCACTGCTACTTTGTCAGGTATCAAAGGATCAGTGGGCAGCGTGGATTCCCAATCATGGTGAAGTGGTGCTACACACCCGTCAATTTTGCGCTCGCTTTTAGATGACTTAGGTGCAACTCGAGTTTTGAACTATGTTAACCGCAACCCAAACCATTGAATCTTGCTCTACAGACCTCGACAAAGAGGTTGTTCATTTGCTCAATTATGCAAGAACTAACCTACTGACCAAGATGCCAGGACAGCTAAAAATGACATCCTACCTGAGACGACTGAATTACGGCAGAAGAAATACTTGAATAACATCATTGAGCAAGATCATCGAGCGGTAAAACGACTGACGAAGGCAGGCGCTGCAAACGGTATTCGTATCCTGTCGCCGGAAGAAACCGCCAAGGAACTGCCGCACTACCCAGGATTTGGGGCCAACCTGGAGAAGATTGGACACTAGAGCGCCGATCGCCCAATGCCAAATGGCTGTAATCGAGCGTTAATCTCGGCAGCTAGAACACGCGCTTGGAGAATTGGCGTTGGGTTCCAACATTCCCCAATGCTCGCCATATCTTTACACGCGCTGTTACCCCTAATCTTTTCCTAACAATTTGAAGCTTGTAGTTTTTATTCAAGAAGTATTGAGTAGGCAAACATCCCTACGCTCTTAGTGAATAGTTTGAAGCGAAATCAAAATTCTGAAGCAATGATAGAGAAAATGCCACATTTACTCTCAATTCAAGTTGGTCTTCCCAAACAATTGGGAGTGGAAGGTGCCTTTAACCCAAGGCAACGTTCCTGGTCAACCGGATTTTTCAAAGAACCCATTGAAGGTTCTGTCTGGCTAGGGCAAACGAATCTAGAAGGCGATGGACAGGCAGATTTGAAACATCATGGAGGTCCCGAAAAAGCAGTGCTTGCTTATGCAGCAAAACATTATTCTTACTGGCAAAATACTTTTAATCGTTCTGATTTAGCGTATGGGGCATTTGGGGAAAACTTCACTATAGCAGAGATAACAGAAGCATCTATTTGTATTGGAGATACCTATAAGATTGGAGAAGCATATATTCAGGTTTCTCAACCTCGTCAACCTTGTTGGAAACTATCACGACGTTGGCAAATCCACGATCTAGCGCTTCAAGTGCAAAAAACAGGCAAGACTGGTTGGTATTTCCGCGTTCTAAAGGAAGGGTATGTTGAGCGGAGCCTACCACTTGTTCTTCTTTATCGCCCCTTCCCTCAATGGACAGTTGCTAGAGCCAATGCAATCATGCATCACCAATTAGATGACCGAGAAGCAGCAGCACAACTGGCTGCTTGTCCGTTTCTTGCATCAAACTGGCAACAAACCTTGTCTAGGCGTGCAACTACGGGCATTAATCCAGATCCCAATTCTCGCTTGTTTGAAATCAAATCTATCGGATTCTGAAAGAGTAGTTACTACTTTCATGATTAATTAAGTTGAGCATTTATCTACCCGATCACAGCCACCATTAAGCCATTTCTGTCAAACAAGGGACAGAGCGCGGAAGACGTTGAAAATATGTATCAAGCCTGGTTCAAATCAATCACTCTACAAGCGACGCTTTGGTGTGCCCCCTATGCCAAAGATACATATTTCTAATCTGGAGGTACTCATGGAATTTGTTGGTGTTTTTCTAGTTTTCTCACTGTCAGTATTAAGTGTTGTCGTGCTGGTGATGGGATTACTCTTCTTGCAGCTTTGTTGGTCTTGGCATCACGCCTACTTTCGATAAAGAGTTTATCATCAACGATGCTTTCGCAAAGATGCCTCACTTTTGTCCCTGAGGTTATTTATCGAGCTTTGGTGAAAAATTAACTGCATTTCACCAGGATTGATGCCTCTCCACACCACGCAAAGGCATCAACACCGTAACATCTTTGATGGTATGCACTCATAGCACTTTCTAACCACTTCGATTCGCTTCAGCTCTTAATTCATACAACAGGAGGTTGTTATGAAACGTTTTCTCATTGCTTTGCTCGGTATTGGTTTAAGCCTCACGTTGGCAATGCTCCATTCCAGTCTTAAAGCTGATGCCCGTCCTACAACTCAATCTATGGCAGCGGCAGTTGCACAATCGACTGCTCAAGTTGTGCCAACTCCAAACTCACCTGATCTAGAAATTTTGGGCACCAGCGTTCGTTATCTCAAAGATGCAGATTTACTCATTTTTGAGCAAATTGTGAAAGGAATGGCTGGCAAAACACTGCCCAAACCTAAGGGTAGCGTTGATGGTGCACCTGTACTGGGCTATGTCTTTCCAACGACTCTAAAACCTGAAGATGCTGGATTTGGGAAGGTTGAAGGGATTTTGGCACTGGCAGTCACGTCTCATCCAGACTTCGATGACACGCCACTGTGGGATGAGAACAACAACTCGAACTATGCCGATGATGGCATTATTTTTCATAGCCATTGGGTCGTACTGGTCAAGGACGATCGCGTCCCTGGTAGCTTATCGGTCAAACAGTTCAACAAAACCGACAAAGCTGTTGTGCTTCCACCCACCAATCCCGGTATGCCAATGTATTTGGATTCTCCCGGTTTCCCTGTTTTGCTAAAAGGTAACAAGCTCAGTGTTCTGGTTCCGGCTCAACGCATTCAATCTAAAACAGAGTTCGAGTTTGATGGAGCTGTTGCTTATATGCAGGTGAATACCACGAACAAAAATCTCCCCATGCTTGGGGTCTATCAAGCGTATAGCGTTAGTTCAGGGAATTTAAGCCTTCCCTACAGTGTGCAACCTCAGTAACGGAGAAAATTAAATGGCTCTCAATGTTGAATTGCTAGAAAGTAGCTTTGCTCAGATTAAGGTGAACAGTTTAGAGGTGACTAAACGGTTCTACACATTGCTGTTTACAGACTATCCAGAAGTCCAGCCTTTGTTTGCCAATACCCATATGGAAAAGCAGGGCAAGCAACTGTTTCAATCTCTCGTCTTTACCGTCAATAACCTGCGTAAACCAGATGCCTTAAGCGATGCATTGAGAGGCTTGGGCACTCGACACGTTCAGTACGGTGTATTGCCGCAACACTATCCAATGGTGGGCAGTAGCTTGCTTAAAGCTTTTGAGGTAAGTCTGGGTACAGCCTGGACTCCTGACGTGCAACAAGCGTGGATAGAGGCGTATGAAGTTGTGGCTCAATTAATGCTGGAAGGTGCAGACTACTCACCAGAACGTCTGATGCCAACTGTAGTGAAATAGCAGGTCAGTAAACTTGGTCGTCTACCAGGTTTACTACCTTCAGGCGAGCGCCTGAAGGCAACGCAATTAACAGGAGAACAAACAATGGATACGATTGCACTTGTTCCTAACAACTCGTTGATCACCGAAACACCTGAGGAAGGACGGCAATTAGCCGTGAAACTGGCGCGACTGATTATCAAGCTGACTCAACCAGACGAAGAGAAGCGCAAACAGCTACGAGATGTCTATGGTAACGATGCCATGATGTTGATTGCCATAGGGCAAACGGTTGCCACTGAGTTTGCCACGTTCACGAAGTGTCTCTGAAAGAGAATCGCGGCTGCTAACAATTACTGGCAGAAGTGAGGTGGGCAATGAATGACTATTGTTTAGTGGACTAAACACCTTTGCACCTTTAAAAGAATAACCCAGGAACTATGCAAGTAACGTTTCATGGGCAACCGATGCGATTGCTGGGCTTACTATTGAAAGTTGGTGAACTGACAAGTCAGCGCTTGCGCGATCGCGCCCGTAACGTGCGGGTGATTGACAACAACCTGTCACCGGTGCTGCCACTGGCGCGATCAAGCAACACATCTTGATTGGGCTAGAAAAAATTGGGCTGGCGCTGAAAAGCCAATCCTGGCAGGATGCTGGACAACAAGGCTTAACACCGACTCAAGGACAAATCCTGGCGCTTCTGATTGATAAAGGCAACATTGGGATACGTTTGTCAGAGGTGGCAAAACATCTTGCGGTCACGGCTGCCACTGCCAGTGATGCGGTTACGTCGCTGGTCGATAAAGGGTTAGTGCAAAAAACGCGATCGTCTCAGGATGGACGAGCGATCGCCATCACGTTAACCACTCAAGGACAGCAGACAGCGACACAAACAGCGTCCTGGTCTGATTTTCTGCTAAACACCGTGAATGAGCTATCGGAGGAGGAACAAGTAATCTTTCTGCAGGGGCTAATTAAAATGATTCGCAAGCTTCAACAACAGGGACAGATTTCAGTGGCAAAAATGTGTGTTACCTGTCAATTCTTTCAGCCCAATCGGTATCCAGAGTCAGATCGTCCACATCATTGTGCGCTGGTGAATGCACCCTTTGGCGATCGTCATCTTCGTCTCAACTGTGCCGAATACGTTGCAGCCGATCCTGAAATGGCTAAACAAAATTGGAACCTTTATCTTTCATAGTTTTCTCGTTTTCGAGATATCTCAGCTAATTCGCTCCCGATCTGAACCCTCCTGCACTTCTGTTGTCGTCACCGCACGGCGCTGGCTCGACTTTGCGCGCCCGGTTGCCCAGATAACCTGCGAAAAAATGAAACCCCAATAATTACAAAGAAATGCAAATTATTACTTGACTCATAGCAATTTTAATGCATTCATTTGTACCAAAAACCAAAGTGAGTGCTACTCGTGGTCAAATTCCTTGTATACTATATTTCCTGAAAATATATCCGTACGTAAAATTTCTTATGTTACGTCGCTCTTAACAAATGCAATCAGTATGTTTTTACAGTACCAAAAAGCGGGACAATAAAAATCAGACATCTTAACATCAGACGAAACTTACCTTAAGGATGCATTGGAGACGATTGACCATAATACACCAATCAAAGATTCTGACTACTGGCAGTATTACGAAGCGATTGAGCTATTTCTTTACGGTAACTGGCATCAGGCTGAGAACGGTGAAATTTGGGGGATTAAGAATTTTCATAGTGTTTGGGAATCAATGTGTCTAACCCATTTGGTAAAAGTAACTCATCCCTCTTTAGTACTACATTTGGATGCTCGATATCTGAATTCTCGAACATTGGAAAGAGCAGAATCATCCGCTAAAGTCATTAACTTATCCAACGCATTACAGATAAATGGTTCTCAATTGATTCCTGATGTGATCGTACTAGCGTCTGTTGACAGTCAAATCCAAGCCGAAAAGACTTATACTGTGTCTTCTTACACTAAATGGAATGATTATGGCTATCAAACTATCATCACTGGTATTGATATTGAAGAACCGAGAGTTGGCTATATTGGTCAATCATCTGACCATACTGTTGAAAAATTACAGGAGTTATATCAAAAAGATAAATGGGGGAGGCTGATTATTGATACTCCTTTGCCCAGCAATTTCTACTCATTCTGGGAAATTCCTGAGCAGATTAATCTTGACTTACTCCATAAAATGTACTATTTCAATCACCTCTTTTATCTAGCACTAAAAAAACAGATTATAGATTGGAATAGATTTCATAAAGAAATTCTTCAACCTTTAGGTGTAATTTTTGGTCTGCGCTATAACGATCCTAGAGGTAATGTTTTTACCCACTCACTTCTTCGATATTACTGTGTTCAACAGATTTACAGTATTGACGATATGAAGGGAAGATTTAATAACTTTATTCAACAAGTATTCAATCAATATGAAGAGTTTTTAGAGATTATCGATGTTAAATACCTAACCTCTGAATACTTCTGCGAGCGCAACAAAATTGAAGACATTAAACGCAGAAGTGTGCGTAAACAGTTTGTCTATGAATACTTACTTCAAAAGACTTTAGAACGTAAGAATGAGCCATTTAACAATTTGAGCATTCGCAGTAGTTTCTGGCTTCCCAGCTATCGACCTGGTGACTTGGACTTGCTAGAGGAGGGATCAACCTTTATGGATGGCTACATTCAATTGAAAAATGTGAACTTTATGGTACTGGCTGAAAGCTATTTGGCTTAATGCCCTACAATTCATGGTCGGGTAGGGTAGGGATTGAGCCGAGATACAATAGTTGACATTGCTGAGGCTCCATGTTCATTTTTGCTTTTATTACAGACGAGTGCCTTTTTTTGTGCCTTTTTCAACCCGTCGAACTCACGTATTATTAGTCGAGAAACTCTCAAATATAAAATAAATTATCACGTGGTTTCTGGAAATTTTTAATATTAACTAAAATTGTATTTTATCACAGATTATACTATCATAAATAGCGCGTAAAATAGTTAAACCAAATTTTTTTATAATGAGTATAGTTGACATATACAACTACTGATTATTAACAGAGTTTTCTATCTGATTTGTTCAGCAGTTTCGCACTCCTGACTAGACTATTGGTAGTTTGCTTCAGCAAATCTAGCTGAAAATTCCTGAGAACAGTTGGAATGTTTTAGAGTATTGACTATTAGATACCCATGCGTAGCAAGTGACTGGTGCTGTAGCATCCAAGCGATGTCCCAGAAACAGAGCAAGATGAGCAGGTCCAGCAAAAAATAAATGGATTTCTTTACCACCTATGCACACTAATGTATTGACAATTAATTTTTTAATGCTTCCAACGGCATTGTTGGCATGTTGTGGAGAAGTAATAGGCTGCTCTCCTCTAATGTGAAGCAGTGGCTCACCTGTGAGTCCATACTTCTCCAGATTGACTTCCACTTCAGGAATAATATCTCGAAGAATACCTATGCTAACAACCAAGCGGGTTCCTGTTCCACCTATAATCTGATGAGCTAAAGGATAAACGGGGGTTTCTTGAGTGGGATGAGCATCTGTCGCCCATACCTCTCCACGGTATTCCATTTCAATGGCGTAACCCCTAACAGCTGAGAAGACAGATCCTATTGCAAGACATGCTGCCAGACGACGATTGCCAGCAAGCCTGATTCGCTTAGTATTTCTATACTTTTCAATCCAGCTTCGAGTATCCTGTAGTTCAATCAGTAAGTGATTCCACTGTTGGGATGGGGCAATGTCCCGAGTTTCACCACCAGAAAAAGATGCCCAATCGAAATATAATCCATGATGCTCTGGGTTATTTTCAGAGGCAATGGCTGTGTAAATTAGGATGGGACGGAGTGCTGGTAGTTGACTGGGAGGAATTTTTTCTCGCAGTTTTGTCTCTAACTCTTTGCGGGTAATAATTTGATTCTTGCGCTGTCGTATAAATGTGCCTAGGTGATTATAGATATTATCAAAAGTTTTAAAAGATAATTCTTCATATTCACTCAGATTCTCAGCCAAAGACTGCTTAAAAAGAGCTTCGCCATGAGATTTTGCAGTGTTCCAATCTGCCTCTACTATTACCTTTTCAAAAATGAAAAAGGCATCTTGTTCTGTACCGCCAATTTTTTTGACTAGGCGGGCATACTCTTTAAAAGAATTTTCTTTGACTGTAGAGTTTTCTTCATAAAAATCTTGAGGATTATGAACCCGGCGCAATCCATTTACCAGAGGCTCTAAGTCTCTGGAAACTCCTGCCGCAACAAGTATAAATTGCTGATAGGTATCTGGACTACCAGCATCTACTTCTCGGAACCGTTGAATTTCATTTAAAAACTTAGATGGTTGGAGTGTGTGGTCTTTAAATTCAAGAAACTCTATCGCAAACCCACGACCGGGTACAAAAAACTTTGCCTCTACATCTCCAATCCCTTCTCGGATCATAGCTGTGAAGCCATCCTGAGCTAGCCAAGCAGGAATGCGAGCAAGCATGACTTGCTCCTGAAAGGAAAAGCCACCTTCAGCAATATCACCACCACGAGACTGTGGTTCTAGGAGTGAGGGAGTCAAATGTTCGCTCTCTGTCATGCGGTTTGCTGCTCAGTCGGTTTTTCCACAATAGAATACCCTTCAACGGGATTGGAACTCCAGCTTTGGAGTTTTGAATCTGAGGCGTGTGACGATGGGCCAAGCCATTTTCCTGTATCTAGCCACAATTCATAGTAATATAACCATAATGCAGTCCACGGAAGGATAGTCTCTGCAAGCAGCATATCTTTCTGCCACGGTTTTTCTTTGGGATAGTAGAGGCATAAAGTTCCGTCTTTCCAAACATGGGGAGGTCGTGGTGCCAAAGTGGGAGATATGACATTAACGGTTGGGTAAGAGCTAAGTTTGTAGCGGATTGCTACTCGATATTTTGGGGAAAACTGACGGGGTTGAAGCGTGCCTCGCCATACAGCTACCCCACGCTCTCGCCTGTAAGCGAACCCAGGAAACCGATGCAGTATGTGCAACTTTTGCAGCCCCAGGTTGATAGTGGGTCTCAGTTGAGAATATTCAGCCTTGGTCAATCCCATGAAACTTGGTTGCAATGGTTGAAGTATATAAACCAGAAGCAGGTTGGCTGGGTAGAATTAAACCAGTAGAGCTGACGTAAGATTTGCCAGGTAAACCCGCTTTAGCTAATTTGGATGCAGCGGTTTCTACCTCTGATGGAAAATATTCTTCTCCAAAAATTTTTTGCCAGTATTTAATCGCCTTCTCCCGATCGTCAGTCTCTAAAGCTTTAGCTGCCCAATTCCGTCCTTCATTAATCCGTCTCATGAAAGTTTCAAAGTGGGTACGGCTCCAGTTCCAAGAGATGTTATGACCAAGAATTGGATCGGGGAGGTTTGGGGTTGCAACATTGCTAGTACATAGCAGGTGATCGTATTGGCGGTAAATAGCATCCAAAAGCTCGTAAAATAGGACTGCCAATGGCTGTGTCATGTCTAAAGTGTTCTTTTGGATGTGATAAACCAGCAGAGCGCCAAGCCAGTAACTTTTGGGTTTACGGCTTTTCATTTGGCAGTCACGGAAGTGCTTCAGAAGCTTGCCAAGTGGTTTAACTTTGTAATCGTTTTTTTCTTGTAGTTCATTGAGTAAGTTGATATACCCAATGGGGTGCGATGCAATACACTTATTGAATCCTCGATCTGGAACGTAAAGCACACTCTCGAATCCATCTGGTGCAATGCAAGGAACAAAGTCTAGGTGAAAGTCTTTGCCTTTGAAGTAGACATGGACAGAGCGGCGTGCCCGTTCTATCTCTATTTCCGCTTCTGCATATCCCTCAAAACCCAAAGCTTTTGGCAAGCCATCAAGCAACTTTTTCATGTCTTGAATTAATCGTTTAGCTTCTGGTTCATTTGCCTTTGGATCTCCAGGGACACGTATTAGGGTATCTACGTCTTTAACATCCCCTGATGTCATGTCCTGAGCGTAGGAGCCTGCAAGTCGAGAGTGAGGGTAAACAGTGGGAAAATCTTTGCTTTTGGCGATGTACTCACGGACTAAGGGCGGCAAATCGCGTGCTGCATCAAGGCGTTCTTGGGGTGGTTGAATGTTCTTGAGCAGTTCTTCAAAGTGTGTGATCAGCGGAAACATCTATTTTTACCTTTACTGAATTGGGCTATTCATAGCGCAGTGCTATGGTAATTTCTTTTCATATGCCACCATCATCAATATTTGAATCAAATTTATCTTCCAGAAAAACTTACTGGTATTACCTATAGTTCGTAACCAAATTCATTTGAATTTAGCCGACATTGACTTACAATAAGTTATTGTGTAGCACTTTATTACATTGTATTTTAATCCTATTTGATTAAAAAGAACAATTGTACTTATAGTAAAAACCGAACTAAAGTTAGTAGTAATTTTACGGTTTCTCGTTTAGTCTGGTGATTAACTCAAAGTAAGGGGAGCGAGCGCTATTTCTCAATTCCTGTACACTTCGTTATAGATTTGTTGCTCCACAAACAATTCATGCAATTAGTATATTGTTTACACTCTCAAGAGTAAGTAGGGAGTGGATTTTTCTTCTACACAAGACCATAAGGTTCATTCCTGACCTGAATCAGCGCACCATTCAACAACTCCCTGACGCACCCAAAAGTGGCAGTGGCATTCGTTAAGCTGTCTAACAGAAGGATGAAGTGTTGGTCGTCCCAACGAATCAATGGCGATCGCCCAGCAAGGATGCCGCTTTTGATTCAAGGACAGCAAAATATTTTCACCACATCCTCCAGGACAACGAAAACAAGCCCACTTCTGATACTCAGCATCACCAACGACTAAAATTTCCCCTGGTTTTATATTCTCAGGTACAGGATGTGTTGGAACTATCCGTGCTGATAAGTCTGGCTGACGAATAAAACGCAGCCAGATTAATAGCTGTCTAACTACGTCTTTATCAAAAAGTGCAATGTTCCGAATACCCATCTTTGGCAGCAACATGGTAATCGCACTTCCTGTACCGCCGCAACCAATGATCCCAACACGCAACATCGATAAGTCTTGATTTCGGGCTTCCCCAAAAGCTAAAGCCTGTCCCTGGAATGCTGGAGGAGAAACCCCCAGCCCCCGGTTTGAATAATGCAAACGGATTTTCTACCCAATAACACGAATTATCCGCAAAGAGATAGCTTCCTGCGAACTAACCCACAGGCGACCAATCAAATTTCCATCCGGCATTAGGATAACGCTCAAAATCTGAGTATCTGAGCCGTTGCGGTTTTGTGCCAGTTGAATCAAGTCTAGTTCGTTAGTATCATCAAGAGTAGAGAATTTTCTCAAACCTTTGATAGCAAAACTTTTCCACGTAATCTGCGTCTTAAATGGTATCTACCTAGTTTTTGTCGAATTCGTTTTGACATTTTGCACTCTCCTTAATAATTGTGCGTGGTTCTTATATCGTTTGAGTTGAATTTCAAGCTGACGGGCTTCTTGTTTACTTGAGGTCTTCCACACGTAGACAATTTTGAATTCGATGCCGCGTTCTATCGCAGCACGAGTAAATGCTGATCCAGACCCTTGTAGATGCTGCTGAAATCTTTTCTTGAGGTTCGCGCACGAACCTAAGTAATAACGAGCTTGATGTTTCTCATTTCCCAGCGGACGAGATAGCTCAATCATGTAGCAGCAAGGAATTGAGGGAATTTCTCCTGACAATTCCATATATGCTTTTTTGGGATTATTTTGAAAAATGAGGCGTTAGCTGATTGTGGTGGTTTACGTAGTTACGCAGTTGAGTCTTTCTTGTTCTTGTACCCAACTAATTACATTTGATTTACTAATGCTTACAGGCTTATTCTCACCTGCAAGAAATACTTGAAATCAGCCAGTTTCTAACTCATAGTAGTCAATGATTAAACCTGATTGTCTGGCTATTTTTAAAGCTAATAGTTCCTGGGGTAACAATCTTTCAATTCTTAACTGTTCTTCTGGCGAAAGCTGCTTCCAAGCTTCATCTTTAACAGACAGATGCCTGTATATAGCACTTCTAATTTGATGATAACTGGTAGCTGATTTGAGTTTTTCTACCAGCATTAATACTTCTTCCTCAACTGGCTGCCGTTCTTTCGGGTTACTGGTGCTGGTTTGTTCGTTTTGTTTTAGTCTGGAGTTAACTTCTATAGCTTTTTCGCTCTCTGTTAGGGATGTTTCTAATTGTGGAAGCATACTCGACTCAACCACTTCAGATTCAGCAGTCTCTTCCTGGGGCTGCTCTTTTTCTTGGGATTTGATTTTGGCGTGATAATCTGCGATCGCTTCGCGGAGAATTTGTTGGGGGAGTAGCCCATATCCGTCAATCAATTCCTGTGTGAGTACTCCTGTTTGGTGGTCTTCTTCCCACTGAGGAGGGAACTGACAGTAGCGATCGCCTTTTGGAGTTCTGCGCCAAATTGATATCTGTTTTTGTTGTTCCTGTTTTTGGGTTTTAAGAAGGGCTTTCCTCTCTTCGATTAACTCCAGTACCAGTTCACAGGTTAATCCCCCAATTGGATAATCTTGAAGCTGGTTGATAATTGGCTTGTATTTCTCCCTTGCTAGTTTGAGCAGTACTGTTACTGGTATCGGTGCAAGGTGTTGGGGACAAGTTGCGAACTCTTGGAAGTTTTCAGCTATTTTGAGCGCCCGTTTTTCCTCGTTACTACCTTTATCCCATGCGTAACTATCCAACAGCGCGCGGTATTCCCGTTTCCCGTAGCTGTTTTTGTACTCCCAGAGTAAGTAACTCATGTGTAGGTACTTTAGGGTGCTGGTTTCGATATGTGCAGTTGGGTTGGGGTCTACGCCGAAACACGCAGCGTAGGATGGTTGATTTGATTTTTCGAGGGCTTGCATGATATGATTCCGTTTGCATTAATTTTGTTGGTCTTGATAGACCATCTTCTTCTTTTGGTCTTGAAAGACAACTTCCTTATTTGAGCCAGTACGAATAATTTAAGCTGCCTGTTTGTCCCATTTGGACGATAATTTAGAAATGGCATCCAGTGCATAGCCCAAGGTGTGCTTGTGAATTTTGGGCATTTTGCGAAACGACATATCCTGACCCCAGTCTTGGACTGATTTGGTGCCGATATGTAAGACTTGCGTGAGGGTTTTGACACAAGTAGCACGAAAGTTAGCATGAGAAACAGTTTGCAGTATTTGCTGTTCGGTTAACCCTTCAAGGAGTATTTTTTCTAGAAAGGTTTGAGCATCTACTTGCGGTGCGTTGTATTCTCCTCTCAAGATGCTTTTTAGCTGGTTTGGTACGATTTCGGCAGCTTGAATGTAAGCAAGTGCAAATTTGCAGTAGTTGGGCATTCCGTCAAAGTTGAGATCACTTCCCCACTTGCGAACTGTTGGTCGTTGCACGCCAAAAATTGCACACAGTACGGTAATACATTTTTTGCGGTACTGGGAGTCAGTTTCTTCTTCCAGCAGTTGTTCGGGAGTAAGTTCGGCTATATCGAAGCAGTGACGTAGGAATTGCCTTGGTTCTAAACCCTGAGTTGGGAGGATTTTGAGGGTGTTGTAGTGGTTCATGGCAGAGATTCCTATGGATCAAGGGTTGACAAGCGTGTTTAACTTTTTGGCTCAAAGCTGAAATTGAATTTTTTCTTGCATTTCACAAGTATTTTCGTTTGTGTGTAAATTTTACTTGGATAAATATAACTCTAGAGAATCTCTGGAGAGTCTGTCAAGCAAATTTCAAGTTAAAATAGCAAAATAGATTCTGTAAAGCATCACCAGACCATCGCAAGAGATAATAAAGAGGATGTACATTAATGAAGACACAGCGAGAAGAAGTATTAGACATGGCAGAGGATAACGTTCGTTTTTCAATTACCCTATCCCCGTATGACTTTCGGAAGTTAAAGCTTTGGGCAAAGCTTCGGGGCCGTTCCCCTGCTGCGTTTGCCGCCCAAATCATCGCTGCAAGGATAGAAGCAAATTTTGAAACTATTAATCAGCAACTCGTAGAATATGCACGATATAAAGATATTTCTATCGAAGAATTGGAAGCTAGCCTTGATTCTGATAGTTAGGTAAGTAGTTGGGCTGTATCGGTTAGGTTATTTTAAAACTGAGTTGCCTAAGCGATGAATGAGTGGTTAAAGCAGAGGGAGAAACAATTGTCACTGACCCCCGAATTCTATTCAGGGGCTTGTAAGAGGAGAAAACACCAAACTTTTAATACAAGACTAAACCAGTGTCTAAACGCTAACCGTAATGTTAGGACAAAAAACTGAACCGCTTGGGTGTGGTAGCGCACGAAGACGTTAAGAATGCTTCCCTGGTTTTTTGGCTTCCTTAATGCATCGTGAAGTATCAAAACCATGATTCCTTAGTATAAGCAATTAAAGCATTTGTACTTATTTGCGTAAAAAAGACCTCCCCAAGCCGTAATCCTACTAGAAGCCAATTGCCGAGGGGGTCTAAGATGAATGTGCCAAAACAGCCAGGAGTTAAAGGTTATTGGCAACCGGGACATCAGCTATATCAAGGTAAATACACCATTGAAAAAGATTTGGGATGTGGGGGATTTGGCGTTACTTACTTGGCTAGAGACAGAAAATTTCAGCAGGTAGTTGTCAAAACTCTGAATGAGGATGTACAGCATCATCCCCAGTTTGAAAAATTGCGTCAGGATTTTTTAAACGAGGCAATACGACTGGCTAAATGCAGCCATCATCCTCACATTGTAAAAATTATCGAATTATTTGAAGAAGAAGGTCTACCCTGTATCGTGATGGAGTACGTTCCAGGGAAAGATTTAGCAGCTTGGGTAGAACAAAGAACTTTAGGAGAGTCTGAAGCCATATACTATATTCGTCAAATTGGGGAGGCGTTGGATGCAATCCACCGACAAGGCTTTTTGCATCGAGATGTTAAACCATCAAATATTATGATTGCAGACGATGGAAGCAGAGCAGTCCTCATTGATTTTGGTATTGCTCGTGAGTACCAACAAGGGGGTTTAACGACTCAGATAGCTTTTATTTCCGAAGGTTATAGCCCAATTGAACAACATTATCCTACAGAAAAACAAACTCCTTATACAGATGTTTATGCCTTGGCAGCAACGCTCTATTTTGCCTTGACAGGCAAAAAACCGCAAAAGTCCCAACTTAGGCATTATAATCTGGCTCAATATCAAACTGACTGTTTAATAGCTCCAAAACAAATTAATCCTGATATTAGTGAGCGAGTGAATACAGCAATTCTTCAAGGGATGGCAGTTAAGCCAGAAGCTCGTCCGCAAACTATCAAAGCATGGTTAGATTTATTGCCAGACACAAAGTTGATTCCCACGAAAAATCTGAAGAATTACTTCTCTTCTAGAACAATTCCTCAACTAACCATGCCAGTTAACTCTTCTTCGCATGGGATTTCAACTTCTCAGAAAAGACGATTTTACTTTCCATTGTGGGGAGTTTATTTAACTTTTCTACTGATAATTTCATCAGTAAGTTATTCAATAATTAGTAGCAAAATATACACAAAATATTTGTCATCTATATTCATAAATGAAGAAAATTTACTTTACAAAAATTACGACGATAGCTTCCAACTAAAATATCCGCAAACTTGGAGATTAACTCAACACCAATCTCACGATTTTACCCAGACCGTTGCTGAACTGTTAGCACCGCCTAATTCTGATGCCTCAAATGGTGCTTTGGGAAAAATTATAGTAGAAATCAGAGATTTAGGAAATGCTCCCGCATTAACTAAAGTCAAGCAAGAAACTATTAAGCATATTAAACAATGGGTTGCCAACTCAGAAATTCTTGAAAATAGTGAAACTTCTTTAGCAGGAAGACAAGCTTATTTATTAGTTTATCAAGGAATTGACAATGGCAGAGGGATTCGCCGCATGAGGGTAGCAACAGTCAAAAATAACCGAGAATATGCCCTCACTTATGAAGCAGACTTGAGTCATTATGACCTACAGAAACAATCTGCCCAAAAAATTATCGATTCGTTTGATTGGCTCAACCCTCAGTAGTTTTACGAAATCTAGCAAAGTCCGGGGTTAAACCTGCACAAAACGCGCAATCCTATTACGAGTACCCGTTCCATTAGCAGCGGATTTCTCGTAGAGTGCCTCAAATCAAGCAGTTTATTAGAAATAATTTCTATTTAAGACTAAAAATACTGCTTGATTTGAGAAGGATTGCGCGTTTTGTGTTGACAAATGCGTCGTCAGCTGAGTTTAAAGTTTTGTAACAATCCAGTGGATCTGCGTAAAAAGCACAGAGTGTAGCCGAAACCCGAATAGAAGCGAACAATGCTTCACCGATGAAGACATCAATTTATTGAGGGCAGGAGATTTAACAATGATTAGAACTAATCTATTGACTCAAGGTGTCACTGGATTAGCGATCGCTCTAACTTTTAGTACCAGTATGACAAAACCAAGTCTAGCTCAAGAGCCTCCTCTTTCCTTCTTTTGTGATATCTTCCAAAGCAATTATGCTACCAAAGTCCGCACTAGCAAGGGGAACAGGGCTATTCTCTTCTATGAAGACTGGGCTAGTAGTAGTGGCTGGACACCTAAAAAACGATGCCAAGCAGTTTCTAGTCGCTTCCAAAACTTCTACAACCAGAATCTTTTAAAGTACATGAGAAGTGGAAAAGTCAAGAATTACCCAGTGATTTGCGTAACCCCTCAAAAAGGAACACCTTGTCAGGAAAATCATGTGCTAATCACTCTAGAAGCAGGTACTAATCCCCAAGCAGCACTGAGGAGTTTAGTCAGTCAGAGTCAGGGGGATAGTTCATCAGGTGTCTCTGCAATGAGTTATCAAGAACCTACAGAGCCAAGCTACTTCTCTACAGATAGCCAAGGCAATCTCTATGTGAATGTAGAGGAATTAATTGAGACAGCACCAGTTGACGAACGAATTTGGCTTACTCGGTAGCAGTACATCTTCTCTAACTCCAGTTTGCAAGTCAGGAGAGTGCCCGTAGATGGGTGCAACAGTAACAGTAAATTCTGATGAGAACCTCAACTTATCAGTGAAAGTTTCAACAATTGAACAAATTTAACCTAATTTTAGTGTTTTCACGGCTCTAAAAGCCTTAAATTCTTCCTTAAGGCAGATAAGTTTAGGTATTCCACATTTTGGCGTTGTTCCCTGTTTGATTCAGCATCCACTTTACAAGACTTATATATCAACAAATGTCAAGCGATGATGAACCAATTGTTACGATTTAGAACTTTAACGCTATGTACTATATTTACCGTTATTGCGGCGAGCAGTATTGAACAGCTACTACCGAATAACAGACGGGAAGCATGGGACTCAAACAGTGTTTTAGCACAAACGGCTGAAGAGCAGATTGCCAACCAAGTTTATCAAAAAGCGAGTCCTGCTGCCGTTACGGTTCAAACGGGTACAGGTCATGGAAGTGGTTTTGTTGTGAGTCAAGATGGGTTCATCATTACCAATGCTCATGTCATTAAACCACCACCGCAAACTCAAGAAGAGCTGGAAAACTACAACAATCATGATTTTCCCAGCGTAGTGACTGTAGTTTTCGCAGATGGGCGAAAAGTTCCTGCTGATGTGCGGGGTTTTGGCAAGGGCGGCTTAGATTTAGCAGTTCTGAAAATTCACACTCAGAGCAAGTTGCGTACACTTCCTTTAGCTGCTGCTGGATCTGCGAAAGTAGGCGATCGCGTTTTTACTCTTGGGACTCCTCTTGATAGAAACTTTAAGGATACGTTTACCCAAGGTTATATCACCCGTATCGATAAGACAAATGGCAAGATTCAACACGATGCAGTGATTATGGGTGGTAATTCAGGAGGTCCGCTTCTCAATGTACAAGGTCAAGTGATTGGAGTGAATACATCAGGGATATCAGGACGTGAAAAGTTAAATACTGGGATGAACTTTGCAATCCCTGTTTCTCAAATTCAATCTTTTATCACCGCTGCCAGAAAAGGAGATGTTGCTCTTAAGCCTACTATATTTGAGCGCACAAAAGCACCGACTGTTGCAACTATCTCACTGAACGGTCAAGTGGTTAACGGCAGTTTAGCTGAAGGCGATCGCACTCTAGAAAAGGGTAGTTTAGCTGAAGGCAATCAGACTCCAGAAAAGGGTAGCTTTGCTGATTTATATCAATTTCAGGGTCGAGCAGGTCAACAGGTAGTTATTGAGATGACCAGTCAGAAGATTAACTCATTTTTAACTTTATATCAACTGAGCGAATCTTCTGAAGGTACAGAATTCAAGAAAATAGCCGAAAACGATGACAGAGGTCCGGGTGATTTTAATGCTCAAATTGCGACTACTTTACCAGAAGATGGGATTTACTTAATAATCACGACTTCTCAAGAACGCGGAGAAACTGGAAATTATAGTTTACGGGCAACTGCTAACCCTTAAATCAAGGATAAGGGTAATTTTTTATCGCTCACTTATAACTGGTAAGCAATTTCTAGTTCAAGAATCAAACATATGCAACGTCAATCCTTTCTCATTGGTTTAGGACTAACTGCTTTCACAACTGTAGCTACTTTGGGTGTTAGTATATCTCCTAGTTTTAGCCAATCGAATTCTTCTGTTACTACGTCTGCTCAAGTAACTTTCTTTTGTCGGGAAGTATTTGATTCAGCAACTGTTTATCAGTTTTAAGCAAGAAGCCAGAAATTTATTTCACGAGTTCTTGCAAAATACATCCAATAACAATTTTTTGAAAATTAACAATATGAACCGGACAATCGCCCTTATTTCCTCCTTGTTACTCTTACCATTTGCTACCTTTGCTGTTGAAACTTCCTCTAATTCCTTTTCCCAAGCAGCAACTGATACTTCCTCTTATCAGATAGAGCCAGAAAATGAGAATACCGGAGAAGATTCAGAAAAACAATTAAAAATCGTTGCGAACAGGGGAACTGTTTATAATAATCAGCAAAAATGGAACTTAGTGCAGGCTAATGACAACAAAGTTATTGATACCAATCCGAAGTCAGAGCAAGCGTACTATGTTCAAGGGAATCTTTATAGAGACCAGCAAAAATGGGATTTAGCCATAGCTAATTACACCAAAGCCATTGATATTAATCCGAAGTATGTTGCAGCTTACAACAATCGTGGGGCTGTTTACGCTAATCAGCAAAAATGGGATCTAGCGCTGGCTGATTACAACAAAGCCATTAGTATTAATCCAAAGTTAGTTCAAGGGTACTACAATCGGGGAAATCTTTACAGTGAGCAGCAAAAATGGGATTTAGCTCTAGCTGATTTCAACAAAGCCATTGAGATTGATCCGAACGAACCTGACGTTTATGGCAATCGGGGAAATGTTTACGCTAATCAGCAAAAATGGGATCTAGCTCTAGCTGATTACAACAAAGTCATTAGTATTAATCCGAAGGATGCTCTAGCATACTACAATCGGGCGACTCTTTATGGTAAACAGCAAAAATGGGATTTAGCTTTAGCTGATTTTAACAAAGCCATTGATATTAATCCGAAGTTTGCTCTTAATTACGTAAATAGAGGATTACTTTACATTCAGACGGGGAACAAACAGAGAGCCATTCAAGATTTACAGCAAGCAGCCCAACTCTTCCAAGCTCAAAAAAATAGTCAACTTTATGAACGAGTCATGAATATTTTAAAAAAAATACAAGAACAAGGATGACTCTAGATTTAGAGATAGGTGGTGTTTTGCTTGCAGCTATCTAAATTAGTTTTGATTGATCAACTAATTTTATAAGCTCAACGTAGTTTTTTTATCTTTAAATACTCTTAGCACTGACATGAAGCGTTTTTCTCTGCTTTTCATTTCATCATCATTTTCTACTTCCAAAGTCAAACCTATGAAACGTCAATTATTATCGATTGCTTTAGGAGTAACTACTTTAACATCTGTAGTAACCTTGACTAATACCATATTTCCTGCTTTCAGTCAAGCCAATTCTTCTAATTCTCAGTCAGATAAAGTTACTTTCTTGTGTAAAGAGATATTTGACCCAGCAAGTGGTGAAAAGATTCCGGCTACGGTTGCTTGGGTTCCTGAACGCCGAGGTCATGTGCGTTTAATTGCCTGGAAATCTGAGATTTTTCCTAATTTCACTCCTCAAAAACGCTGTCAGGTAGTGACACCAAAGTTTCAAGAATTTTATGACCAGGGGCTTTTAAATTACCTTACTTACGGAACGAATAAGGGCTATCCCGTGATTTGTAGTATTCCCAATCAAGGAGAAAGTTGCAATGACAAAAATCAATTATTTACGATAAAACCAGGTAGTAAACCTGAGATAGTGTTTGAGCAACTTATGGGTACACTTACAGGGCAAAGCAGAGGTCCTTTGTATCAAAGTTCTGGTCAGCAAGTGTATGTCAATGTGAAAGAGTTTTTGAATAAGGCTCGTTTGGAGAAGATTCAGTAATACAATATCCCCGACTTCTTTAAGAAGTCGGGGATATTGGGAGCAGCAATTTTAATATCCTCTTCAAGCAATTTTTTGTGATTCCATAGCATTTATTACAAGTAATATGAACAGAAATATTGTCCTAATTTACTCATTATTACTCTTACAGTTTCCTGCTTTCGCTTTGGGGGCTTCCTCTAATTCCTCTCGCCAAGTAGCATCTGATAATTCCTATTGTGTTGACAAAATGGAATCAGAAAATGGCTTAAAATTATCAGAAAAGCAATTACAAACTATTGCCAGTCAAGTAACAGTCAAAGTTACAGGAGATAACAACGGGGGTTCGGGAACACTACTTGCTAAACGAGGGAATAGCTACCTAGTTCTCACGAATTCTCATGTGATTAGAGGAGTCAACACCGTCAGCTTGCAAACGTCTGACGGTAAAACTTACCCTGCGAAAATTATTCCAAACACGAAACTTGAAAAACTTGATTTAGCCTTATTAGAATTTCAGACTAATCAAAATTATTGTCTTGCCAAACTTACCGATGTTCTGCCCCTTATCGATATGCCGATGATTGCTGCGGGATTTTCTGCTGAAAAAGGAGCAATTGTATTTCGCCAAGGCAAAGTTCAACAAATTTCCCAGCAACCCCTCAAAGAGGGATATGAAATTGGCTACAACAGCGACATCCAACAGGGAATGAGCGGTGGTGCAATTATCGATCAGGAAGGGATGCTCATCGGCATCAATGGACGGGGTACTTATCCCATCTTAAACACAGGTTACATTTATGAAGATGGTTCGTCCCCAAGCGTTGAAGAAATCCAGCAAATGCGAAAATTAAGTTGGGGCATTCCAGTCTCAAGAGCATTGGCACAGGTTAACGAAGACATACTCACAGCTTATTCTCTGCCTTTACCAAAGACTCCCGACGGCTTCCCGCCGATACAATCAACTGGATGGCTAAAGAAATTGGAAGAGAAAGCCAAACAAATTACGGTCAGAATTGATAGCAGTAGTAAAGCGAATGGTTCAGGGATAATTATCGCTAAAGATGGGAACACCTACACAGTCCTAACAGCATCTCACGTTGTGTGTGAAAGACAAAAAGGAGAAGATGCGAGGAAGCTATGTGGTGACTATAACTATAAAATTATTGCTCCAGATGGAAAACAATACCCCGTAGACAAAAGCACGATTAAAACAGAGGAAGGGGTAGATTTAGGGGTAGTCAAGTTTACTGGTACGGAGACTTATGAAGTAGCGACCCTCGCAGATTATAATCCCAATAATTTAGACTATATGTTCACTGCGGGGTATCCCAGATTAGGAGATAAGAACTCACCGTGGCGCTTCACCATGGGGCGGATTTTTGATAAAGAATTTGGATTAATAGAAACTACTCAGTCTGACTTTCAAAGCGGTAGTTCTGGTAGTTTACAAAGTGCAAGTTTCCTAAAGGAAGGTTATGAGTTAGTTTATACAAGTATTACCTTTCGTGGAATGAGTGGGGGTCCGGTGTTAGACTCATTGGGACGAGTCATCGGCATTCATGGACGTGCAGAGGGAGAACAGAATTTAGATGAAAAAACAGGGAATTGTGGCAGTAGTGAAGGTCAAGTACAGATAGGGTTTAGTTTAGGCATTCCTATGAGTACCTTTTTAGGACTGGCGACGCGACTTGGTGTCCAACCGCAACAGGTACAAAACACAAGAGCGCCGCAACTGGATACACAACAAGTTAAGTCTATTCAACAAGCGGTATTGTCAGCGGATGTCTCAAAAGGAAATGCAACAGCTACCCAATGGTTAGAAAGAGGGAATCAACTGTGGCGGTTGCGTCGTTTTGAAGAAGCAGTCAAAGCCTTTGATAAAGCAATAAAGCTCGAACCATCTTTGTACTTAGCTCACTATGGCTTGGGTTTGACACTAAACTCTTGGGGGAAAGATCAAGAGGCTGTGGCTGCATTAGAGCAAGCAGTTCGCTATAAAGATTGCTTTGCTATTGCTTGGGCACTACAAAGCTCAGTTTATCGAAAGTTAAATCAACTGGACAAAGCATTAATAGCAATAGATAAAGCAATTCAACTTCAGCCAAAAAACCCAAATTTGTATAACGAAAAGTGGGTGGTGTTAGGGAGTTTAAAACGGTATTCTGAAGCAGAAGCAGCGATAAGTAAGACAATTGAGCTGAGTCGCCGTGCTGTGTTTTTCAACAATCGGGGGAATCTTTACTATTTCCAGAAAAAATGGGACTTAGCCCTTGCTAATTACAACGAAGCCATTAAACTCAATCCTCAAAGTGCTTATATTTACGCCAGTAGGGGGAATGCTTACGATGAGCTAAAAAAATGGGACTTAGCTCTTGATGATTATAACAAAGCCATTCAACTCAATCCTCAAGATGCTTTTGCTTACAACAATCGGGGGGTTTTTTACGTAAGGCAGAAAAAATGGAACTTAGCTCTTGCTGATTATAACAAAGCCATTGAACTCAGCCCTAAATATGCTCATGCTTACACCATGCGGGCTATTTTTTACGAGAACCAGAAAAAATGGGATCTAGCACTAGCTGATTACACTAAAGCCATTGAACTCTATTCTCAAATTGCTGATGGTATTCAACTCCATCCTCAGGGTGCTTACCTCAATCGAGGGAAGCTTTACGCTAACCAGGAAAAATGGGAGCTAGCCCTAGCTGATTTCAATAAAGCCATTGAACTCAATCCTCAGAACGGTGATGCTTACATTTATCGGGGGAAGGTTTACGCCAACAGGGAAAAATGGGATTTAGCCCTTGCTGATTTCAACAAAGCTATTCAAATCAATCCTCAGGATGCTATTGCTTACATCAATCGAGGGAATTTTTACAAAAACCAGAAAAAATGGGACTTAGCCCTAGTTGATTTCAACAAAGCTATTCAAATCAATCCTCAAGATGCTATTGCTTACAACAATCGAGGGAATTTTTACAAAAACCAGAAAAAATGGGACTTAGCTCTTGCTGATTACAATAAAGCCATTGAACTCAATCCTGAGTATGCTGAAGCTTACACCTATCGGGGTGTTTATTATGTAAACCAGCAAAAATGGGACTTAGCTCTGGCTGATTTCAACAAAGCCATTCAACTTAATACTGAGTATGCTTTAGCTTACAACAATCGGGGTCTTTTTTACAAAGACCAGCAAAAATGGGACTTAGCCCTAGCTGATATCAACAAAGCCATTCAACTTAATCCTCAGTTGGCTTCAGCTTACAATCATCGGGGTATTGTTTACTCTAACCAACGAAAATGGGACTTAGCTCTGGCTGATTTCAATAAAGCCATTGAACTCAATCCTCAGGATTCTGAGGATGTTAATGCATACAACAATAGGGGTCTTCTTTACAGAAACCAGAAAAAATGGGACTTAGCCTTAGCTGATTACAACAAAGCCATTCAACTTAATCCTGAGTATGCTTTAGCTTACATCAATCGGGGTCTTTTTTACAAAGACCAGCAAAAATGGGACTTAGCGTTGACTGATTTCAATAAAGCCATTGAACTCAATCCTCAGAATGGTGATGCTTACTACAATCGGGGGAATCTTTACAAAAATCAGAAAAAATGGGACTTAGCCCTAGCTGATTACAACAAAGCCATTGAACTTAATTCTCAGGATGCAGATGCTTACAACAATCGAGGACTTCTTTATGCCCAGCAGCAAAAATGGGACTTAGCCCTGGCTGATTTCAACAAAGCCATTGAAATCAATCCAAAGTTAACTGCTGCTTACACTATGCGGGGTATTTTTTACGAGAACCAGCAAAAATGGGACTTAGCCTTGGCTGATTTCAACAAAGCTATTCTACTCAATCCTGAGAGTGCTTTAACATATTTCAATAGAGCCGATCTTTACTATAAACAGCAAAAATGGGACTTAGCCCTAGCTGATTTAAACAAGGTTGTTGAACTCAATTCTCAGTTTACTAAAGCTTATGTCAAGCGAGGGCTTCTTTATATCAAGCAGCAAAAATGGGATTCAGCCCTAGCTGATTTAAATAAGGTCATTGAACTCAATCCTCAGTTTGCTTTTGCTTACACAACTAGAGGAACAGTTCACATTATGAAAAAGGACAAACAGAGAGCTATTCAAGATTTCCAGCAAGCAGCCCAACTCTTCCAAGCTCAACAGGATATTGCTAATTATAAACGAACTATGTATATGTTAAAACAGTTACAAGCAATTAGCAAAAATTGACAAAAACGTCAACATTTAATCATCTGGTAATCTCATAATGGAGAATTTCCTAATTTCCCATCTCTTTTATCTATTAGGAATTCGCTCCATCTCTGCAATCACCTGCTGTATTTCTTTATTTCTCGGATCTTTTCTTTCTTGAAAAATCCGAGATGCCCTTTTATATTTTTGGAGAGCAGTTTTCAAATCTCCTTTTCTAAGAGCTTGACGAGCTTCATTAGTTAATTGCTCAGGTGATTTTTTTCGCTCAGGGGAGTCAGTTGAAGAACCTGTAGGATTTTCTTGTTGCTTTTTCGCCCCTAATGACAACACAGACAGAGATTTTTCTTGTGCGTATAATTTATCAATATTCTCCAATAAATCTGTCGCTTCTGTATAATTCTTTTGATTTAAATAAACTAAACTTTTTCGTAAGTAAAGGTCTATTGCCACTTTAAAATCTTGCAATTTTTTCTGTTGTTCATCTTGAACTAACCCCCTTTGATGATAAGCTGCTGCATATTGGGGATTAAATTTAATTGCCTGAGTCAAATCTGCAATTGCTTTTTGTTGATTCTCTTGTTTCCAATTAGAGGTAATGTTCACCTTACAGATAATACTATACTCATGAATTTTCTGGCACCCCGGTAATGTACCATTGGTATTTAAGGGTTTGCCTTCAGCGTATTTACCATAAATGAAACCCCTTTGATAATAGGCTTCAGCATATTGGGGATCTATCTGAAGAGCTTGTGTAAAGTCCGACACTGCCCCTTGATAATCTTGTTGGTTAACCTTTTGTAAGCCTTGAAAAAACCAGGTGTTTGCTTTTGTCCGTATTTCTTCAGGTTGTGTGGGAGATGCTTCCAGCGTTGGAATGTTTCCCCCAAAGGTGGTGAGGGTAGCCATAGCAAGGCTCAGACAAGTGACTGCAAGCTTCTGGCAGGACATAATTTAGGTAGTATATTTCATTTTAATTTTTATTAGTGATTTTACTATAATTACAAAGATGACGCTCACTCTCATCAAGATTTTTATTAATTGTCAAGTAGTCATGCAACCAGGAACAACTACGCTGCTGCAAATCATTGATATCCAGGTTCCACAAAATAACGTTATTTTTGATATCCACAGAAGTGATGATGTTCCCATCCGGACTAAAATTAACCTCTAAGATTTCATCTTCATGTGCTTGAAGGCTATGAATTAGTTTTCCATCCAAACTCCAGAGATTCATTTTCTCTGCACTTGCTGAAATCAGCAGTTGACTATCGGGACTAAAACTAATGCTGTAAACACTTTCGTGATGGGGTAAATTTCGCAACAATTTCCCAGCATTAGACTGCCAAAGTTTGACGGTCTTATCAACACTAGCAGTGGCAATAATTTTTCCATCTGGACTAAAACTAACGGCTGCAATATTATCTTGATGACCTTGGAGAGTTTGTAACAATTTACCCTCAGGATTCCACAGTTTTACTGTTTTGTCACCAGCCGTCGCTAAAATTTTTCCATCTGGGCTAAATTTAATACTTGTCATCAAGTTATTATCAGTCTGCCAGCTTTTTAATAAAGTTCCCTCTAAATTCCAGAGTTTAACTTGTTTGTCAATTCCTCCAATAGTTGCCAAGATTTTACCATCGGGACTGAAGCTAACATCTTTGATAGGGTCAAAGGGAATGGCACTGTTATTAACACTCTGGTGTCCCTGCCAATTTTTTAGAAGTTTACCCTCTAGATTCCACAGTTTAATTTGATTATCTGTGCCGATAGTGACAATATTTTTACCAGTTGGATTAAAAAGTATCTTGATAATTTCTCCGTCATGTGCATGAAAGCTTTGCAGGAAACTTCCATCGCGCCGTCGTAGGGTGGCGGCACCTTGTTGATTGCCAACTGCAATAGTTTTGCTATCCGGGCTGATACTAACACTATTGCCTGTAAAAGTAGGTAAAATACCCTCCAAATGCCAAAGTTTAACTGTTCGGTTAGCACTTGCACTCGCCAAGGTTTTCCCAAACTCCTGCAGGGACGCTGCGCTAACAGGACTAAAACTAACTTCAGATGCTTTACCCCCATGTCCTTTAAAGGTATAAAGTTCTTTCTTTTGCTCAATACTCCAAACTTTTACCGTATCATCAGCACTTGCAGAACCTATCGAATTTCCATCTGGACTAAAACGCACATTTAAAACTTCGTCTGTATGACCCTCAAATATATGTAATAATTGACGTGCCAAATTCCAAAGTCTAACAGTTCTATCTCGACTTCCAGAAGCAAGCGTCTTGCCATTTGGGCTAAATTCAACACTTAAAACCTCATCACTATGACCTTGTAAGGTTTTTAAAGCTTTCCCCTCAAGATTCCAAAGTTTAAGAGTTTTATCAGCACTTGCAGTGGCAAAAGTTTGTCCGTCTGGGCTAAAGCTTACACTCCAGATTTTTTGGTTATGGGCTGGAATTGCTTTGATAAGTTTACCATCCAGCGTCCATAGTTTGACTTTACCATTTTGGCTTGCAGTGGCAAGAATTTTGCTATCGGGACTTAAGGCGATCGCCCAAACTCCATCCTTATCTGATAATCTTAAAAAAGGATGAACTTCAAATAAACCAGTTGTGGAGTTATATCGCCAAACAGTAATGGTGTTGTCAAAACTGGCAGCGGTTAGAATTTGACCATTTGGACTGAAAATCGCCTTGAAAACACCATCTTTATGTCCTTTTAAAGTTTGCAGTAGTCTGCCATTTTTTTGCCAAACTTTAATACTTGCATCTTGACTTGCTGAGGCTAAAATCTGACCGTCAGGACTAAAACTAATGCTGGTAACATAGCTTTGATGCCCTTTTAAACTATTGTATTCTCGAATTTTATTTATACTTTCTAGGCTAGATGTTAACAGAGTTATTTTTGTTTTAATGTCTAAATGTTTGATTTTTTGTAACTTTTTGATAACTGTAAGCAAAGAAACAAAACTTTCAACCTCATTACCTGAGTTTAATAGCACTTTGGCAGAAAGAGTTAGAGATTTTAACTCACTAATTTGAGCTTGTTGTCGTTGGGATTCTGCTTGCTGCCATTGCAATAAAGCGACGCTAGTTAAGAGCAGTGATACCACGAAACCAGCAGTTAATCCGATAAAAATCCTTTTTCGAGCAGCGTTTTTCTCTTTTTGCTCCCTATCTCGTAATTCCAAACTCAAATTAATAAACTTTTGTTCAGTAGCACTCATTTGATTTGAGCGTTGCTGTAACCATTCCTCTGCATCGATTAAAGGTTTCCCTCGCAATAATACGCCTTCATCTTTATCGGTATTTTCCCATTGTCGTATTGCTGCCCTAAGTTGCTCTTGCCAAAGGCGAAACTCTCCATCTACTCTCATCCATTGTCTCAATCTTCGCCAGTTGTTAATTAACGCCTCATGGATGATTTCAACAGTTTCGATTTTGGTGATTTCATTGCGGTTTGTCACCACTAATCGTGCGTCTGCTAACCTTGCAACTACCTCCCAGTTGTCTTCTCCTACTTCCTCACGAGTCGCTAAACGGCGGATATCTGCGCTTGTTTCTGCGGGTTGTACTAACTGAATAAATATCTGTTGCACCCTTTCTTTATCTGCGGGACTCCATTGAGCATAAGTTGCTTCTGCATGATTTGCTAAAGCGGTTTCAACGCCACCGATATGTGTGTAAGCTTGATGAGTCAGCAATCCCTGCCGTTGTTTGTGCCACAACTGAGTTAAGGTAAATTCGAGCAAGGGTAAGTGACTGGGAGAGTGCAACACCGCATCAATCAAACGTTGGGTTAATCCTGGCTCTAACTGGACGTTGAAGCTATGAGCAGGTTGTTCTATGGCTGGTTCTAATTCTTGAGCATTCATGGGACTCAAGTTTAATTGAGCATCCTGCAACGCATCCGCAAAAGGACGATAAGCTAACGCCTCTCCAAAAAAGTCTGCTCGTAAAGTTAAAACCAAAGTAAAACCCGGAACGTTCTCAACTGCATTGAGGAGATTATCTAAAAAGATTTTGCGTTCTTCGGCATCTTGACAAAGGGTGTAGAGTTCTTCAAATTGATCAGCAATGATAACTAGGTGAGATTTGGGTGAAGCTGTCGTGATAGATTCAATGAAGTTTTGTAAGGTGCGTGAAGCGAAGCTATCCCGAAGGGAACCGCTCTGTTTTAACTCCACTTCCAGTTCTAATTCTGCCAAACGGGGATTAGGAAGAGGAAAGGGAACTCTGAGCTCTGAGCAGAGGGGAGATTTCTCCTCCTTTCCCTCTGCTTCTTTCCCAGTCCCCGATCCCCAGTCACCATTCCCCAGTCCCCGATAAAGAGCGATGGCACGGGAGTGCCCGCCAAGGGCGATCGCTAAAGATTCCAAAGGATTATTGCCAGGGCGAAAGGAAACAATCAGCCAATCATGCTTTCTATCTCGCTTTAATTGCGGAACCAATCCAGCAAACACCACACTTGATTTACCACTTCCAGAAGCACCAACCACTGCTACCAAATGCTTTTGCTTAACAGCAGCGACTAACTTTTGCGTGACTCCTTCTCGCCCATAGAAATAAGGTGCATCTTCTTCTCGGAATGCAGCTAACCCCCGATAGGGACAGTGAGAAATTGCCCCCAGACTCTGCCAAGTGGGAGGCATTTCTAATAAATTCTGGATAATGACAGGCAACCAACTTGCGCAAGGGTAATCTTTCTCCAAACCCTGCAATTTTTTTCGAGCTATATTAACAGATTGATAAAGAGATTTGCCTGTGGTAAACTCTTTAAAAAAGTCTTTTAAAAACTGATGTGCTACCCTATCAGGTACGGGTTCGCGCATCACAATAACTTGAGGAATATGCAAACTTTCTAACTCAGCCGCAATTCCTAACCCATCACAAGAATTGAAAAAGGCTAACTGTAAACCTCGCATGACTGCGGTTTGCAGTCCATACCTCAACTCCTCCATAGTTAAACTATCGGTGCGGTTGAGAAAAATTCTGCCTTTTGTTGACTCTGTGCGACTATGTCCAGAAAAAAAGAGAATATCCCACCCTTGCTCATCCCAGAGATGTGCGTTGAGTTCTGCAGGTGTTGGTTCGACTAAAACAACTGTTTCAGCTTTTTGGCAGTATTCTTTGAGGAGTTTCTCATCTTCAGCAACGTTAATTCCTTCACTATTGCCCAAAATAATTAAAATGCGGATATTAGGGCGAGCACTTCTTTTAAAACGCTGCGATGAAAGAGAACTGAAAGCAACTTCTGCATCAGGATAAGACTCAAATAAATACCATAAATGCCAAGGTAATTTCCGCAGTTGAGGTTCAGTGGTGCGGATAATCACTCGCACTTGATCACCAGGAGTTAATTGTATTAAACATTGCTCTTTAATGAGACGAAACGAATCTGCTTGTAACCAAGTAATAAAACTCTGCTTGATAATTTCTGCCTTATCATGGCATTCTGCTTTTAGAGATTGAAATTTAACATGAAAAATCTGCTCTTTTTTCGGTTTAATGCGGTGTCCATCCAGACTGCGATAAATCTTAGACCAGTCTTGATAAATATCAGGTAGGGTGGGAAGCGGAGGTAATGTGAATTCGTTGTCACTAAGCTCAATATTGGGAAGTGAACCATCTTCGCCAATCTCCAAACTAACGCGAAACCCCTTATGGAAGTCACCATCCAGTTTGAGGACAACTAACTTTTTCATGATGTTACCACTCCTACCCTGGCACAAAACCTCTATTCTGAGTTCGGTTTGCTTGGCAACATTTTACGCGATTGGGTGGAATTGTCACAGAACTTTACAGAGGAAATTCTACTCCACATAGATTGCGATCTCACTACCGTTCGCAAATTCTCCTAGACATCCCATAGCCTCTGATCTAAAACCACATTGCATAGATACATTCCATTGGTTAATAATGCGACTACCTCTTTGCATAGCAATTTGACGCACGTAGAAACCTTCACCATCTGCTAAATTAGCAAGTTGAGTAGGGCTAAGTATGAGGATGAAGCAATAGCGTCTGGAGCATAGTTTGAGATTGGCGCTAGCATTATTGAAAGCTCCCACCACTGTATAGTCACAGGTATATTTTTCACCGTTAAAACCAATGGTGCAAGTTGATGGATAAACGGTTTGGTGGTATTTATAATTAACGGCTGGTCTTGCTAAAGTGGGGTTAGCATTCAGGCTTAATAGACCAACTGAGGTGAGCAAAGATGCTACCATTCTTTTCAACATTATTCTTCCCCTTGTAAAAATCCTTGTTATGAGTGATGCAACCTTGTTGATTGCTTCTATTTGTGTTTCTGCACCCATTCAATGTTTTTACGCAGGCGGGGAAGAAGATTACAAAAGTTTACTTTTTAAGGCTGGGGGACTGAAAATAACTCTAATCTCCATATCTAACGATGACAAATTCTAGAAATGAAAAATTCCCAAATTTAGGGAAGTGGTTTATTGATATCTGCTATGGAATAAGTAGAAGGGAGTTTGTACAGATTTCTTTGCTCATGTACTAGTAACTTATATTACCGTTGTAATTTTTTTAAGATATTGATTGTTTGTTCATAAGCAGCTGATTTTCCTTGACCGTAGAATAGTTGGGCACCTTGTTGTAAGTCTTGAACCGCTCTCTGTTTGTCTCCCCTCTCATTGTAAAGAAGCCCCCGATTATTGTAAGCAAGAGCAAACTGATGATTGATTTTAATGGCTTGGTTGAAATCAGCTAGAGCTAAATCCCATTTTTGAAGCTTATGGTAAAGAAGCCCCCGATTATTGTAAGCAAGAGCAAACTGATGATTGATTTTAATGGCTTTGCTGTAATCAGCTTCAGATAAATCCCATTTTTGAAGCTTATAGTAAAGAAAACCTCGATTGTTGTAAGCATCAGCATGAGTCGGATTAATCGCAATGGCTTTGTTGTAATCACTCAGAGCTAAATTCCATTTTTTCTGGTCAGCGTAAAGATTCCCCCGATTGTTGTAAGCAAGAGTATACTGAGGATTAATCTCAATGGCTTTGCTGTAATCAGCTTCAGATAAATCCCATTTTTGAAGCTTATAGTAAAGAAAACCTCGATTGTTGTAAGCATCAGCATGAGTCGGATTAATCGCAATGGCTTTGTTGTAATTACTCAGAGCTAAATCCCATTTTTTCTGGTCAGCGTAAAGATTCCCCCGATTGTTGTAAGCATTAGTATCCTGAGGATTAATCGCAATAAGTTTGTTGTAATCACTAAGAGCTAAATCCCATTTTTTTTGCTCATGGTAAAGATTTACTCGATTGTTGTAAGCAAGAGTGTACTGAGAATTCATTTCAATGGCTTTGCTGTAATCAGCTTCGGATAAATCCCATTTTTGAAGCTTATAGTAAAGAAAACCTCGATTGTTGTGAGCGCTATCATATTTAGGATTAATAGCAATGGCTTTGTTGTAATCACTAAGAGCTAAATTCCATTTTTTCTGGTCAACGTAAAGAACCCCCCGATTGTTATAAGCATTAGCATCAGTCGGATTAATTGCAATGGCTTTGTTAAAATCACTCAGAGCTAAATCCCATTTTTTTTGGTTAGAATAAAGAATCCCCCGATTGTTGTAAGCATTAGCATCAGTCGGATTAATTGCAATGGCTTTGTTAAAATCACTCAGAGCTAAATCCCATTTTTTTTGCTCATAATAAAGAATCCCCCGATTGATGTAAGCATCACTATACTGAGGATTAATTGTAATAGCATTATTATAATCACTCAGAGCTAAATCCCATTTTTTCTGGTTAGCGTAAAGAACCCCCCGATTATTGTAAGCTTTAACATACTGAGGATTAATAGCAATAGCATTATTGTAATCACTCAGAGCTAAATCCCATTTTTTTTGTTCTTTGTAAAGATTCCCTCGATTGTTATAAGCAAAACTATACTGAGGATTAATCGCAATCGCTCTATTGTAATCACTCAGAGCTAAATCCCATTTTTTTTGATCATGATAAAGAATACCCCGATTGAAGAAAGCACCAGCATGCAGAAAATTAATCGTAAGGGCTTTGTTGTAATCACTCAGAGCTAAATCCCATTTTTGAAGCTTTTTATAAAGATTCCCCCGATTGACGTAAGCATCAGCATACTGAGGATTAATCGCAATGACGTTGTTGAAATCACTCAGAGCTAACTCCCATTTTTTTTGCTCTTTGTAAATATTCCCCCTATTGTTATAAGCATAAGTATACTGAGGATTAATCGCAAGGGCATTGTTGAAATCGCTCAGAGCTAACTCCCATTTCTTTTGCTCAGAGGAAATATGACCGCGAGTATTGAAAAATGCAGCACGAGGATGAAGTCTAATTGCCTCATTTATTGCTGTTTCTGCTTCTTTATAACGCTTTAAAAGCATTAACACCCCACTCTTTGAGTTATACAGGGTTGATTTTTTTGGTTGGAGTTGAATCGCTTTGTTTATTGCTACTAATGCTTTATCCAGTTGGTTTGATCTTCGATAGACAGAACTTTGGTATAGCCAAGCAATAACAAAGTTTGGGTTGTATCTCACTGCTGCCTCTAATGCGGCTTGTGCCTCTTGATATTTCCTCTGATCATCTAAGGCTAAACCCTTGCCGTAATAAGCTAAGTAAACAAATGATGGTTTAAGCTTTATCGCTGCATCAAAAGCTGTGACTGCTTCTTCATATCGTCCCAAACGCCACAGTTGATTTCCTCTTTCTAGCCATTGACTAGCTGTTGTATTTCCTTTGGAGACATCGGCTGATAATACTACTTTTTGAATAGAGTAAAGTTGAGAGAAATCTAGCTCAGGCGGTTTTATGTTTTCTACTTTTTGCGCTTGCACACCAAATCGTGTGGCTAGTCCTAAAAAGGTGCTTACAGGAACTCCTAAACTATAGCCTATCTGACTTTGACATTCAGACTTAGAAGCAACACCACAGTCGTCGGTTTTCTCATCATAGGCTATATCAGCCTCTGCGCTTCCATGAATACCAATGACTCTTCCTTGGGAATCTAATACTGGTCCCCCACTCATCCCACCATAGGTGATGCTGGTGTAAACTAACTCATATCCTTTGGTTAAAGAACTCGTACTTTGTAAGCTACCAGAACTATCACTTGGCAAATCTGATTGTGTGGCTTCTATTATTCCCCGTTCTTTATCAAAAATCTGCCCCATTGTGAACCGCCAAGGTGAGTTATTCCTTAAATTGGGATACCCAGCAGTGAACATATAGTCGTAATTATTGGGGTTGTAATTTGCTAGAGTCGCTACTTGATAAGTCTGCTTGCTAGCGGTAAACTTCACTATTGCTAAATCTAGCCCTTCTTCTGTTTTAATGGTGCTTTTCTCTACGGGGTATTGTTTTCCATCGGGGGCGAGTATCTGATAGTTATAGTTACCGCATGACTTTGTGGCATCTTCTCTTTCACAAACAACATGAGATGCTGTTAAGACTGTGTAGGTGTCCCCATCTTTAGCAATAATTATCCCCGAACCATTTGCATTACTGCTGCTATCAATTCTGACTGTAATTTGTTTAGCTTTCTGTTCTAATTCCCCTAACCATCCGGTTAATTGTATTTGCGTTAATCTATCATGATCCTTTGATACAGGTAAAGAATAAGCTATCAATATCTCTGTATTAACCTGCGCTAAAACCGTCGAGACTGGTATTCCCCAACTTACACTTCGCATTTTCTTGATTTCTTCTTGTGTTGGTCGGGAACCGTCAGGATAGACATATCCTGTGTTTAAGATGGGATAAGCACTTCTACCATTAATTCCAATCAGTTGCCCGAGAGAGTTGAGAATTGCACCGCCACTCATTCCCTGTTCGATCTCGCTGGTATAACCAATAGAATATCCTTCTTTAAGTGGTCTAGAGGCAATTTGTTGTACAATACCAGTACGAAATACTATCTGTCCTTTTTGGGAGGAATATCCAGCAGCGAGAACTGGTGTTTCAGTGTTAGGAACTGATTGAGCAATTTCTTTTGGCAAACAATAATTTTGATTACTTTGGAATTGTAGTAGAGCTAAATCGAATTTTTCAAAGTTAGTTTTTGTCACTATCTGCGCGGGATAACTTTTGCCGTCAGATGTTTGTAGGCTAATGCTGTTAACTCCTCTTACCACATGGGAGTTAGTCAGGACTAAATAGGTATTTCCTTGTTTAGCCAGTAGTGTTCCTGAACCACCGTTGTTATCACCGATGACTTTGACTGTGATGCGGCTGGCGAGGGTTTGCAGTTGTTTAGAGGAATATTCTTCACTATCACCGTTTTCTGCTTTGATTTCGCAAGAGGAAGTTTCAACTGCTGCTTGGGAAACAGAAGTGGAGCTAGTTTGCAAAGCAACGCTAGGAAAATTTAAGATTAATAGAGAGGAAGCTAAGATAATAGGTTTATTCATAGTTTCAATATCAGTAGATGAACATTATAAGATGATTTGTGAAAAAAATAAGTGAACAGAATTCGCTATTCAACAAACTAAGTTCACTAGTGCGAACTAAAAAATTAAACCCACCTCCGTGGGTTTAGTCTGTGTGCAAGCAAGATGAACCACGATTTCTAATCGCCTTAAACTTCAAACTCTCTTGTTTGCTGCGACTCTCCATAAACCACCATAATTTGAAACTTTTCCCCCAACTCAGCACTAAACTCCAATTGAATCCAGTTATCTTCATCTCTCGATGTGACTTCTAAAACTGTTGCTCCTGATTCATCGCTAATACTTAATTTGACCCCTTCAGGTAAAACATTTTGTCCTACCGGATATACTTGGGTTAAAATATCAACTTCACCCTCACTTTCCGAAGCCACTTTCACTACTAACGCAACAGAAATTTTATCAAGCTGCATCCCTAAATCAATTTTTTGACCCCGCGTCATACTCACAGCACTCTTAAAAGCCAGTCCCAATTGTTGAGGATTTAAAAGATGCTCAATTGTTTGCCAACCTGCATCTACAAATCCATCCAACCATTGTCCAATTTTCACCAGGCTTGATGAATCTTCTGACTCTAAAGACTTAGCGACTTCCAGTTCGCTAAGATAAAGTAAGAAATCTTCCAAAGATTGCAACTGACTCAGAGAAACTTCAGCCGCTGCTTGGGTTGTAAAACCTAAAATTGTTGCTTCTTTCAAAGAAGAATTGAATTGCACAGCCACATAACCAACTCTATCTTCCCAAACCTCCGGTGGAATCGAGCATACTTCTGCTTTTGGCAAAACTGGACGGCATTCTAATTTACCGATATCTTTGACTTCTAAATCAGCCACATCCATCAATTTAGTTGCTAAATCATTGCGACTGTCACTTTTCTTCCAATCCGTTGCAAATTCCATACACTGTAGATAATTATCTACAGCATACACAGCCAAAGTATTCAGATAAACCTGTTTGCGCTTCACACTGTTAGAGATGCCTTGACTATATTCTTGAGCAATGGCATGGGCTTCGACAGATAGAGGAACGCTAAAGGTTAGTTTATTAGTGATGCTATTCATAAGACATTCTCCAAACTTTGAATAGTAAGTTATTCATCTTCTATATGTATTTCTTTAAATAAGTAATGATTTTACGCATCCGACGCTGGTAAAAGCTAGAAGCAGTCGAAAGTGGTACACCTAATTCTTCAGAAATTTCTTTCCATTGCTTGCCTTCTAGTACCAGCAACAGGATAGCTTTTAAATTAGCTTGAGGATGTTCTTTAATAGACTCTTCACTGAAAAAATTCTCCGGATCACTCTCTATAATTTCCTTAAGCTGCTCCTCCTCAGATATCTCATGCTCTACAGGTAAATCTCTGTTAATTTCATCTAAAGACAGCACATAAGTCTTTTCTTGATTTTTGGGAAGCAGAGTTATCCCTCGTTTCTGGTCTTTTCTAACAACATCAGAAAATCGATTCGTGAAAATTTTATTTACCCATGCCATCACAGGATATTGAGAATTATATTGTTCAATTTTTTGACAAATTTCTATGAAGGTGTGCTGTAACGCCTCATTATAATAATCTTCGTAGTTAGGTAATCCCAACCACTGGGTTTGCTTACTCAATCTTCCAGAACATCGAACAGCATTGATTAGCTTATTCAAAGCTATCCGTCGTTTCGCTCTGTCACGTGGATTTTTACTGTCAGCCGGATACTGCTTTGCTTCGTTAATTAGCTGCTGTAGTTCCTGGTTGAGAGCATCATCTCTGTCTTGGGAATCATTCGTCATCTAACGCTGCGATCGCTCCAGTAGGGAATGTCTATTCTGGTATCTTCCCTTGGCTTTGGATTTTACGCAAAAGGTTCCCTTCGTTACAAAAGTTTATATCTAGAAGAAAGCGATCGCCATAAAATCCAAAATCACACTAGCCACTGAAGCTTTTGAGATTTTTCCTTATTGGTGTAAGTAGGTGGGCGGGAAAAAACCTAACTATGTTAAGATAGGTAAATACGGGAAATAAATCTACTTAAGTAACGAATGATATGGGTGCTCGTTTAAGGATATTCCTGACGCGTGAGCAAGACCGAAC